>Ga0180007_10000046_pt1 | contig 208108 bp, 173 predicted proteins | sample MM_PC_MetaG_FD_121122 | JGI IMG/M metagenome (GOLD analysis project Ga0180007, IMG submission 121122) | Groundwater microbial communities from the Aspo Hard Rock Laboratory (HRL) deep subsurface site, Sweden - MM_PC_MetaG | ecosystem: Environmental > Aquatic > Deep subsurface > Groundwater... | reverse complement strand
TACTTTCGGTAATGAAAAATCATATCCATCAAAAATACTCATGGGCTGGTGATAAAAAATTGCTTTTTGAGGGGATGTCTATCTCATAATTACGGGCAGAAATTTACCGTGAAAATCTATGATCATTAAAAAATACTTAAGAAAGAGAAGTAATTAACAGATCGCTGACACTGAAATTCTGGCGGTTAGATCACTAAATGCAGCTTAAACAATTGAAATTATATTGATTTAGTGTACTTTTTCAAAAAGGTTTACATAATCATTCTGATCAGACAGAATAAATATTTAAAATTTATGTATTTTTAATAAATTTATGACTATTTTTAGTCGAATGAAAAAATTTTCTAAGAAATATAAAGAGCTAACCTGTTATCAGGTTTGAATTCTTCCTTTTGATGAATTTTAATTTTCTTAAAGTCTGGATGGCGAGGGTTCACCATGAATATTTTTTCGGCAGGGACAATTGCCGACGGTATTTTTAGTATTAAGGCATCATATGATTCTAACCACTTCGTTCCCTCATCAATAGTAAAATTATGCCATGGAGTGACATTCCAATCATTCGGTAAATAATCCGTATCGAATACCTCCACTTTGTCCTCCGGCACTTCTATAGACAACAATAGCCTGTTATAAAGATCTTTAATATATTGGCAGTGGGCTATCGTTTCAAGAATAGCAAGGGACCGATTCCCCGCTAAATATAATGCTGGCAACCCTTTCTGATTCCAGCGGCCACCAGCTATTTCAGCACCTTTACCACATAAATCATCAGAATGCCAAACTTTTGACATCCGGAATAAAATCATTAGCCGAACTCACTATATTCTATCCGCGTTAATTCCGACTTTATCAGGTCACGCCCTTTGTGAGTATCCATGATATCAACTGGCCTTTTATGGTTAAAGTATGCGTTTCCCGTAAATAACCATTCATTTAACCTTTCTTTGTCATTGTCAAATGCCAACAGGCCAATTTTATAAATTTCCCCTATTTCTATGAACGTTTCACTGACAATTAGCTCTAACGTCTTTTTTTTGTTATCCAGACTTCTTTGTAATGTCCTTACAGATATGGGCAATATCTTTGACCAGGTATTTATAGATAGTTCTGAATATGAAATAAAATTTTTTGCATGGCTGGACGTAAAATTATTACGAATAGTATCAATCAATTCGTTTTCGTTATGTATGTTTTTTACCATACTTTCAGGCATTTTATACATATTGTGCAAAAAGTCGTATTGCATTTTATTTCCTTTTTTTTGTAAAAAGTGACATTTGGCATATATATTAACGTCATTTGTCCGTTTAAGTCAACTGTTTTTATTGCCCATCAAAGTTTCAGAAAATGTAAATGGAAGGAGATCAGAATGAATGTGTGTTGTCGCAAAAAATATAACAAGGTCGAACTTTTCTTCAGTTCCTGAAACTATGCGGCCAAAGAATAGAATATTTCTGCCGGAGTTTGCCCACAGTTATTCCGGTTTTCCATCTGGCCTTTCCGGATCATTCGGACAAGCTCAATTACTCTGAGTGTTACACTGGCAGCATAAAATTCTTTAAATCCAAGCATAGGCCTTGTGATTCGTTTGATGAAACGATGGTCCTGCTCTACGATATTATTCAAGTACTTTATTTGCCGGATATCAATGTCTGTTTTGTTTTCAGCGTTGTATTCCTCAATAGCAACCTTGTTCGATCCGCTCTTATCAATCGTAATTTTTTCTGGCAAACCGTTATTTTCAATGGCTTTCACAAAAAATCGTTTGGCTGCTTTCTTGTGCCGTTTCTTTGTAAGCAGGAAATTAATGGTGTTGTTCTCTTTATCCACGGCCCTGTATAAATAACATTATTTCCCTTTGACCTTTATATATGTCTCATCCATTCGCCAACTTTTACCAACGGGCTTTTTCTTTTTCCTGAAGGCATCTTCCATCATTTCTGTATATGTGACAACCCAGCGTTGAACCGTTGAATGGTCAACATCTACTCCACGCTCATTCATTAATTCTTCAATATCCCTGTAAACTCAATGAATATCGCAAATCAGTAAAACAGCTTGCAGAATAATACATGTCGGAAAATGGGTCCCTTTCAAACGATCTTGATTCATCTGATATCCTGTGTAAATGTAAAATTCATATCAGATAGCGCGCGTCAAGTAAAGTTCGCGACAGAAACGTTTTTACCCCTACGGGCAAAGTGAAGGAAAAGCCAGTCGTTCCATGGTATCCCTGTAGGTGTCCGCCTTCATCACAGCATATCAGTCTTTCAGGAGCGTTTAAAATATTTTCAATGATTACGGAGTATTACGTTTCTTGTTTTTTCGGCTTAATTCTTGCGGTAATATAATCTCAGATGTGCTCTTTCACTTCACATCTATATAGATGGAGACGACATGCAGTTAAATGATAATATACCTGCCCGAATTCTGATTGTTGAAGATGAACCCGCCGTGTCGAAGGTCATGCAGCTCAGATTGGAGAGTTTCGGCCATGTGGTATGCGAAATTTTCCCCTCCGGTGATGAGGCGGTAGCAGCAATGGAAAAATCGCAGCCAGATCTCGTGATTATGGACATAAAAATAAAAGGTGGAATGGATGGCATCGAAACCGCCGCCGTCATCCGTGCCCGTTATGAGGTGCCCATTATATTTCTTACTTCATTTGCCGATGACAAGCTTCTCAAAAGGGCAAAGGCAACCGAACCTTTTGACTATATCATCAAACCCTATGAAGGCAAACAACTGCATATAGCTGTGGAAATGGCTCTCTACAAACACCGGGTGGACCGGGAGAGACGTCAATTGATCGCGGAGTTACAAGATGCGCTGGCAAAGGTTAAAAAGCTGAGCGGTCTGCTCCCCATCTGCGCTTCCTGTAAAAAAATACGAGATGACAGCGGGTACTGGGATCAGGTGGATGCTTACATCCAGAAACATTCGGAAGCAGAGTTCACCCACAGCATTTGCCCTGAATGCATGAAAAAACTTTATCCGGAGCTCTCCTTTGGACCTTCCAAATAACAAAAATGCTTGAAAAATTAAAATTTAAACGTATAATCAACCCATTCTAAAGCCTTGCTTGGTTCGAACCCTATTCGTATTTGGTACGCGACCTATTTGAAGTTGTAATTCTTCCGAAATGATAAAAAAGATTATCTGTATCATGTCCAATTATAAATGGCTGAATTCGTTATACGGGCAGATAGACAATGGCAAAGATCACTCCTGTTTCACCATGGCGAAGCGTTCCTGTTTTCATTACAGGAACATTCAGGGATATGCACGCTGAACGGGATTATTTGATCAAGCATATCTTCCCCGAATTGGAAGAACGACTACAGGAGCGCCGGCTGAACCTGGAGGTGATCGATTTGCGCTGGGGTGTTGAAACCGTATCGATCGAAGCTGAAAATCAAAAGGAAATAGAGATCTTGCGCGTCTGCCTGGATGAAATTGATCGCAGCCGCCCCTTGCAAATTATCCTGTTGGGAGATCGCTATGGTTGGATTCCACCGCCTGAGCGAACCGAAGCAGCGATTCGCGAAAAAGGGATTGCCATTGAAGATAAACAGATCAGCGTTACAGCCTTGGAAATCGAATTTGGTGCCTTTGCAGGTGATCCTTCGCAAAGGCGTTGTTTTATCTACAACCGCGACCCCTTACCCTATACATCCATGCCGCCTGAAGACCGAAGCCTATTCAGCGATTCCCAGTCCGGCCATATGGTCGAGGCTGAGCAGCTCAAGACGCTGAAGAAAAGACTGAAAGATGCTTTTCCAAATCGTTTTCGCAGCTATCGTGCAAACTGGGATGCAGGCCAGAAAAGGCTCACCAATCTCGAAGATTTGGGACAGATGGTATTGGACGACCTGTGGTCAGAAATTGACACCCTTACCCAACCTTTTGAGCAGATGGGTGATTCGACCTTGAAAGCTCACCAGAAGGAACAGACAAATGATTTTATCGGCCAGCAAATCCGGGATTTTGTGGGCCGTGAATCAACTATCAATGAACTTAAAGCATTTGCATTGTCACCGCGCACACCTCAAACCGATTGGGGGATTTTAGTCGTTTCAGGCCCAGGCACGGGCAAGAGTGCGCTTTTTGCCAGACTTTATAACGAATTGATCAGGGAAGATGTATTGCTTATCGCCCATACCGTAGGTGTGGGTGACCGCGGAGACGCCATTGATGCAATTTTGCAGCACTGGATAGCGCAGATCAGCCGGTCTGAAGGATTGAGTATCAATCTGCCCGATACTGTCAATGGTCACAGGCTGGATGAGGTCTTTGCCTATTACCTCACCAAGGCGGCTGAGAATAAATCTGTCATCCTGATGGTAGACGGGCTTGACCAGTTTGCAAGCGCAGATCGGGGGCGGTCCTTGAACTGGCTTCCCTGGCATTGGCCTGAAAATACGCATTTCATCGGCATGATCCGGTCCGGTGAAACGCTGGACAGGCTCAAACAAAGAACCGGTTTGCGGGAATATGAACTGCCCTTGCTCACACCGGATGAAAGCGCCCAAATCGCAGAGTTAATCTGCCAGCGCTACCATCGACGCATGGACAAAAGTGTATTGCAGATTCTGGTGCAGAACCCGTCAGCCGGTAACCCGCTATGGCTGAACCTCGCGCTTACAAAGCTGAACCTGCTTGATATGGATGCGTTTGAAAAAATGGAAACCGTTTATAGCGGGACAGCGGAACAGCGGCTTCAAAAGCTCCTGATAGATACTGTCAGGCAGTTTCCACCGGATATTGCCGCCATGTATGACTGGTTTTTAGAAGATACAGAAGCGATCAATGGCCGTATAGCCCGGGCATTTGTCACTTGCATCGCATTGAGCCGTTCGGGTTGGCGCAAACAGGATTTTCAGGGAATCATTGCCCGATTGACCGATCGAACCTGGTCGGATCTTGTCTTTGCACGCTTGCGCCGATCGATGAGGGGGCATCTTTTTCAACACGGCCTTCAAGCCCGGTGGGATTTCGTTCATCCGCAAATGCGGCAGATGGCTATCTGGAAATATGCCTCAAATGAGCAGGAACGGATTGCCGGGCACAGGTCAATAGCCGGTTACCTTGAAACCTGCGATCTCGAGGATCCCCTGCGTAGCAGTGAGCTGGTCTACCATTATATCATGGCTCAGGACCAAAGACGTGCGGCCGGATATCTTGCCGGTGCTCATGGGATGGATGAAAGGCAGACTGCGGCTCAAACCCTTCTGGAATTCCTGCTGAATGATCCAAGGCAACAGGAAGACAGGATGGCCTGGGTCGTTTCCATGGTAAACCAAAAAGATCTCTCGCTCGATCAGCAGGTCATCCTTGCGAAACGTCTTGAAACCGATCTGGGTGATGAAATGGCCCATGCCGGCTTAGTCAAAGAGCAGATCAATTTCTTCACAGGCATCAAGGGCTTCTGGGAACGTCTTTCTGGCAGCGCATTCGATGATCGCAACCGGCAAGGACATCTGGCACATACATTGCTGAAAATGGGAGTGTTGCAGAAAGAAATGGGGGATTTGAAAAGTGCTGCAGAGAGTTTGACCGCAGGTGTCAGAATCGTTTCTGATCCGGCCCTGGCTGCAGATGACTGGAAAGCGATGGCCGCCCTGTTGCACCGTTCTTTGGCTGAAGTTCTGGTCGCATCGGGTAAAATTACAGATGCCCATTGGATCTATACCCGGGTCATGGCCTATCCTGTCAATGAGATGACACTGGCCGATCAGGCGTACTTCATGCTTTTGATGGCCTATTCTTCGCTGACGATGGGACATGCAAATGCCGCTGTCAGCAGTTACCAAAATGCATTTGAGCGGCTGGAAAAAATTGCCCGTATCGCCCCCTTGGTCACCGAGGAGGTCCGCCGTGAAATGGGTCTGCTCAAAGCCCGCTTGAGCCAGGCCAAACGTTTGGTGGGAGACCTGAATTCAGCGTTCACCGTCATTCAAGAAGCCATTCAAATCGGCGAAGATCTGGTTGGCAAAGCCCCTTCCAGAAGAGACCGCCTCTTTGATCTTGGCTACTATCACTTGTGGTGTTCCGATGTATTGGAAGAATATGGTGAAGTCTGCGGCAGCTTTAACGCCTCGCTGGAAAGCAGCCATAAGGGATTTGAAATTTTATCCCGGCTCGCGCAAAGAGATCCCCAAAATCAATCTTTAAGCCAAGGCGTGAGGGAGGCAAAAGACCGCATCACGAGACTGCAGTCACGAATGGACACCCCATTAAAAACGAAAACCGGCAAGGCTGAACCTGCATGCGATGATACAATCTTTAAAACCAACCTGTTTTTTAAAGTTCCATTTAAGGCGATTTCGACGACGACAGAAGATGCGTTTGTGGCGGATCTCAAAGCCAAGGCACCGGAACGATTCGCCGCCTGGCAAACATCTGTCTTATCCGGTCCGGCCACCGGCGATTGGATACTGCGTGTTGACACGGGCCAATTGGGATCAAAACGAATATTTAAGACCAAAGATCTTGAAAAAAATGAAGATGGTTCCTACCCTATCAGTCTTGGCCAGGGCGAGGAGCTGCTGCGGCCCTTGGCGGAGAAAGGCGATGTTGATGCCCAAATGCGTCTCGGGAAACTGTTCTATGCTGGCAACTCATCCAAAGTAGATCAACAGCAGGCTATCAAATGGTTTCAACTGGCGGCCGACCAGAAAGTGGCCGAGGCCGACTACTACCTGGGAAACATTTATGCGAGGCACGAAACCGGCCTGAAAGATCGGCAAAAAGCCTTTGCTCACATGCTTTTGGCGGCTGAAAGCGGATTGGCCAATGCTCAGTATTATGTCGGCAATTATTATTCAACAGGGTTTGGCATATCGCCAGATAACCATAGGGCTATCCTCTGGTACCGAAAGGCAGCGGCGCAATCGCATGCCGGAGCCATGTGTATTTTGGGTTTTTCCTACCTGAACGGCCGCGACGTTCCAAAGGACATTCTGCAAGCTGTCGCGTGGATTCGGAAAGCTGCTGAACTAGATTGGCCAGATGCCTGCTACACGCTGGCCCAGTTTTACCTTGAAGGCAATGGCGTTCAAAAAAGCATTGAGGTCGCCACCAAATGGTTTCGTAAAGCTGCTTTGCACGGTCATAAGCAGGCTCACTTTCAATTGGGAGCAATATACACCCATGAGGCAGACTATGTTCAGGCAAGCTTGAGTCTGAATGAAGCTGCAAAACAGAATCTTCCGGAGGCTCAGTATGGCCTTGGCTGGCTTTACCTGAAGGGCCAGGGCGTTCAAAAGGATGTGAATAAGGGGATCGGATGGATTGAAAAAGCAGCTGAACAGGATTTTGCTGCCGCCCAACACGATTTGGGGGTCATCTATTCAAAGGGAGAGCTTATTCCCGGAGATCCCCACAAAGCGGTTTATTGGTTTGAAAGAGCAGCCTCGCAGGAATTTGCCGAAGCAAAGTATCGTCTGGGGTGGCTTTTTTTAAGGGACAATCCGGTTGAAGAAAATATCACAAAAGGCCTTGGCTGGTTAAAGAAGGCTGCAGACCAAGGTCTTTCGACTGCGCAATATGATTTGGGGGTGATCTTTGCAGAGCCCGTGTTTGTAAAAAAAGACATTCACGCCGCTTTCCAGTGGTATACCAAGGCTGCAGACCAAGGCCTGGCTGTAGCGCAGCATAATCTGGCTTACTTTTACCTCAATGGTACGGGCGTGGAGAAAAATGTTGTCAAAGGCTTTGAATGGCTCAGGCGGGCAGCAGAGCAAGGTCTGGCCGATTCGCAGTATGATCTGGGCATTTTTTATTCACAGGGGACATATGGTGATAGGGATGCGGCACTGGGTGCCGCATGGTTTGAAAAGGCTGCTCAGCAGGAAATGCCCCTGGCGATGTATAACCTTTCGCAGCTCTATTTAACCGGCAATGGTGTTGAAAAAGACAAAGACCTGGCCATGAGGTGGCTTAAAAAAGCAGCGGAAAAAAAATTTTTCCCTGCATGGCAAATGCTCATGCAATTGGGTAAAAAAGACGATGAAGACAGCATGTCATCCTACCAATGGGCTGCTGAAAAAGGAGAACCCATGGCGCAATTCAAGATGGGGGTTCATTATCACAAGAAAAACAATCCAGAAGCTTTCAAACAAGCCGCCTATTGGTACTGCAGAGCCGCAGAACAGGATTTGCCTGAAGCACAATACAATTTGGGATATCTGTATCTGGAGGGCCAGGGGATGGCAAAGGATGTGGAAAGCGGAATCCGCTGGATTAAAAAAGCTGCCAATCAGGGTTTCACGATGGCTCAATACGAATTGGGGGCATTTTACCAAGCGGGCCTTTTTGTGAAACAGGATTTTCAAAGCGCTTTTGACTGGTTTAAAAAAGCAGCGGAAAAGGATAGTATCGAGGCGCAATATAATTTGGGTTACCTCTACCTGGAGGGTAAGGGAACCGGTAAGAATCCTGAAACAGCCGTTCAATGGATCGAAAAGGCGGCCCATAAGGGGCTGGCCAATGCGCAGTACGATATGGGCGTTTTTTATTTTGAAGGAACGTCTGTTCCCAGAAACTATCCATTGGCGATCCAGTGGTATCAACTGGCAGCGAGACAGGGATTCCCTGCCGCCATGCATAATCTGGCTCATATGTATTTAAATGGCCAGGGTATTCCCGCAGATAAAGACAAGGCGATGGAATGGTTTCAGAAGGCAGCTGCTTTGGCATTTTTGCCATCTAAGATGGAACTCGCAAAAAAAAAGGATAATCATTGATTCAATGCCATTATGATGAAATATGGATTTGTTGAAAACTGTCCGGAAGCTGATGACGGGAATGAGCCATAAAAAATAATTGAAATAAAATGGGATTCGTTTTATAAGAGAGAGAATTCAATAGAGATTCAATGCATAATGCAGCACATATAAAGAGTTTTCATTCAGTATTGCCAAAGTCTTACCAGAGATCGCTTTTACGCCAAACCCGCTGGAATGAAATCGGTGTCTTCATGCCGCTTTTTTAAAAAAAAACGAGCTTGACTGTTAAAAGCAAAATTGCCGCTGCATCAGAACCGGACTTGTTTTTTTTTTGTAGCCCCAACTCACTCAGTGATTGTGTTTAATCCTATTCAAAATATAATTGGATTCAGGGAAAAGTACTATGAAAATCCGAACCAAAATAAATCTTGGCTATGGCCTTTTTTTCATCCTGATTCTCTGCGTCGGGGCCATCGGTTTATGGGCAAACCTCAATATTCTTGAACAGATAGAGCTAAAAAATGCTTCGTTTCGTCAAATGGTCACCGTTGCCCAGCTGTCAACCGAGTTGAGTTATCATGCGAAGAATGCGGAAGCGAGTCTTGTTCAGTTTTTATGCCTGAACGATGACATGGACCGGAAATCGTTTTTTCTTCATGTCAAGCAACTGGATATGCATCTTTCAGCTTTAAAAAACCGGGAGTTGGATCCGGAAGGACTTGAAATAGTCCAAAGATTATCAACTGAAAAGGATAAACTTCTTGAAAAAGGAAATCAGCTGCTGGCAGATTATAATGATGAAGTTAAAAGGACAGGCATTTATATACCCAGGAACTTCAAGGTTCAGATTCAATCGTTTCATGATATTTCTTCCGATATAAGAAATCAGGGTGTATCTTTCACACAATACATCACAAAAACCCTGAACCGGCAGGCAGCAATTACGGCTATCAGCGAAATTGTCAGCTATATCACGAGGGCCAAAGGGCATTTGATGCTTTATCTGATTCTTGGATCGGAGGCGGATCGCAATAAATTTTTTGACCGTTTGGTATCGCTTGAGGAGCAGATCCGTATTTTTGAATACTATACATCTGATCCGGATATAAAACAGGTCGCAAAAGAACTTTACAAAAAAAAAGAAGGATTCGCATTGCAAGGGGAGACACTCTTGACTTATTATGATCAGGATATAAGGGATAGGGGGCTATTTCCCTTTGAAGATCATCGTCAGGCGATTCGGGAGTTCTGGGAGGCCGCTTTAAACTTTAGTCAGGACGTGATCGATATCGGAAAGAGACATGACGCGTTGAAACAGAGCAGCATGGTTACCCTTGCCAAATCAGCACAATTTTTTAAAATCCTTATATACGTGGGCCTGATTGTTTCCCTTTTACTGGCATTTGTTTTGGGAAACATGATTTCAAAAAAACTCTCAACCCCTTTTATGCAATTGCAAAATGCATTTGACAAAATTGCAGGAGGTCAGCTGAATATCACCCTTAACAATGCAGCCAATGATGAAACACGAACCCTGACGGATTCATTCAACGCCATGGCCATCGAACTGAAGAATTACGCCGCGCAGCTTGAAGACCGGAACCAGAAACTGAAGATGGAAATTGAAGCACGTAAACAAACCCAGGCTGACCTGGAAAAGGCGTTTAACGAATTGAAAATTTTAAGGGGACTGCTGCCAATATGCAGCCACTGCAAAGAAATCAGGGATGACAAGGGGGTATGGAATAAACTGGAGGCATATATCGGGCAGCATTCTGAGGCTGAATTTACGCATTCCATCTGCCCGAAGTGTCTGGACCGACTTTATCCTGAAACAGATGATGATTAACCCCAACCCATTTAAACCGAAGAGGAGGAATAATCATGCTTGAAATTAAAAATGCAGTTGCCATCATTACCGGCGGCGGCGGTGGTATCGGACTGGAGATGGCAAAATACTGGGTCAAAAATGGCGGCAAGGTCGTCATTGCAGACATCTCCCGGAATCTTTTGGACAAGGCTGAAGCTGAATTGAAAGCCTTGAATGGAGACGTGGTTTCTGTGGTCTGCAATGTTACCACAGAAGAAGACAATGCCACGCTGGCAGATACCGCCATCGAAAAATTCGGCCAGATCAACCTGGTCGCCCCTTTTGCGGGGATCATCAAAGACAGCATGATGGTTTCTCCGGACAAGGAGACCGGCAAGGTTACCCGAAAAATGTCTCTGGACCAGTTCAAGGCGGTTATCGACATTAACCTGACAGGTGTGTTTTTAACCATACGCGAATGCACGGAGCGAATGATCAACAACACCTGTAGCGGGCTCATCTGCCTGGTTTCCTCCACAGGCTCTCTGGGAACGGCAGGACAGATCAATTACTCCTCGTCCAAGGCTGCCATGAGCGTGATGCCGAAGGTCATTACCGCAGAATTGTTTCGTCGGGGTCTTGCGGATAAAATTCGATGTGTGGCCATCGCTCCCGGTTATGTGGGTACAGCCATGGTCAAAGGGATGAACCAGACTGCCCTGGAAAAGATAATAAGCGAGGTGCCTATCAAGCGCCTGATCGAACCCGAAGAGGTGGCTTCACTTGTTGGAGAGCTCTATCGGAACGAAGCACTTGCAGGGGATGTGTACTTTATTCATGGAGGGTTGCGTCTGGGGTCCAGAGGTTGAATCATATTTTATCCCCTCAACCAGAATTTGAGGGGGTAAAATCAACATCTTGTTTATTTCTTTTTTAATTCCTCCTGGAATTTTTTTTGCAGGTCATCAAAGAGTTGCTGTTCCTTTTTTTTCTTCTCTTCTGTAAAAGCCTTGACCTTGTCTTCAAGGGCGCTTTTTGATTTTTCCTTAAAGCGGGTTAGTTCATCCGCCAGGCTGATTTTGGGCGTCTCCCTTGGAAGTTCTTCCACTTTCAGATGGTCGGATATCATGAATCCCGTTTTTTCAAACGCACCTTCAACCATTTCGATGACCCCCAGATCCCTCAGTTTTGATGCGATATGGCTTACCCTATCCATGCTCATTCCTGTCAGGTTGCTGATATCGGCGTGGGTAGGAATGGCGTTGTTTTTAAAATCAAACAACCGTATTGCTGCCAGAAAAACATGGGCTTCGTCATAGAAACTTGTTTTTTTCACCTTGTCACCTGCCATATCCCGGTAATTTTGCCGCCTCTACCAGAAACGAAAAATCCTCTGTGACCAGTGGTCTTTTAAAGACGATCATGTTCTCTTCTCCGGATAAAACGGTTGTGAAAATGGCATTGGGGGTGTAAGGGCCGAGTTCTTTTTTTAACAGAAGATGCAAATGGTCTGCTGATTCCTGAAGATCAGAAGAGGGTAGAGGGGCTATTTGAAACAGGGCCTTGCCGTTTTGAACGAGCTCTCTAAGCTGTGGTTTCAGATCAGGGCTTTTTGTAATGCCTTGAGGCGGATCAGCCTGATGGTTTTTATCAGTATGGTCGGACCCGTCAGCCTGAAGCGTCGGCATTGCCCGGATATCCGACTCAAGCATTTTGATGTCCGAATACCGTTTGCAGGCCAGGTATTCGGCTCTTGTCCAGGTCTTTTCGCAAATATGGGTCAGCATTTCCCAGTTTTTTTCCCAATCCTTCAAAGGGCCGGTACCGATGATTAACAGGGGAAATTTTCTTCCGATACTGTCACTGCTGTCATGGAGGGTGCCCAGGATCAAATCTTTTTGAGGGCCTTTGATCCAGAATCGAAACGAATTCCATGATTCTTTGCTTTGACCGGGTTTAAGTGACTGAAACCCCTTTTCAACCCAGGCTGAAAACGCTTTCAGAATAGGTATATGATCACATGTTGAAAAATAATCTCTTGCAACAGGATGTTTACCATAAGCCGCCCATTCCCATGAACGTTTTAGTTTAAAGAATCCCAGCACGCTGCTATCTCCTCCGGTGTATTTCCAGACGCCACATCAAGCAGGTTGATGACAGGCCAATTGCCTGTAAACTGATACGTTACCACAATATATTGAATGGCCATACGATCCAGATTCGCTTTTTTGTCCGGAAAATCAGACGGGTAAAATTTAACGGACCCGCTTGAAAAATCTCTCAAAAATTTTGAAAATGGGGGGAAGCCCGTATATTTTTTTTCCAGCGTGAGCTGCCCGACTTTAATTTTTAATGAAACGTCACCGCAATTGTTGGGAGAAAAATTGAAATTTTTTCTCACAGGATAGTTCAGGTTTTTAAGTTCCTGTATTTCATCCCCGCATTGAAGTTCAAGGAGGGTTTCATGGGGCTTGATTTTTGCCTTGTCATTCACATCTGTGGGAAGTCCTTTGATGGTTACCGTATAATTATCCTTAATTATTTTGGGTGCGCGATCGGACTTTGTTATAAAATTGAGGAAGGCATCCTTGAATTTGACACTTCGATCCAAAACGAATTTTGCCTGATACCCTTTATTGCGGTCGCGGTTTAAAAAGGGTTTGCCCGGGCCTGAGAGAAACCTGTTTGCATAGCCCTCTTTCCCAAGGAGCAGATCATTTAGCATTTTCTGGTCTGACACACCTTGAATTTCAACAAGCACTGTCTCATTCCAGAGGGTCTGAAGCTGGCAACCTGTTTCAATGAGACCAAATTGCCATAAGTAATCAAGCGGTCCTGTAATGAGTTTCCAGACCATTTTATCCGAAGCATCCAGATTTGCCATGGATGCACGGAGGACATCAACCGCATTTTTGGCCAGCCAGAAAGGGGATTCGCTTGTTACAGGGTCTTCATTAAAGGTTTTTTCACTGAGTTGATACATCAGTTGTTGGGATGGCGCATTGGTCGCTATTGCGGAAAGCGCATCAATGTAACCATTGAATATGGTGGCCGTACTCTCGCCACTTTCCTTTCTGATCCGTTTGATTTTGTTAACGATTGATTTGCCTTTGCTTGTCAACGAGGCAAGCCCTTGCTGCTGATCTGCGGCGCGCAAACTTTCACCCTGACTTCTGATCGTATTGAACTCACGGGCCATGGATATCCAGGATGACGTGTCTTTCTCTGCAACAGGTGTAAGCTCGGTTGACATCTGTTTGAAGAAAAGAAAATAGGGGCTCTGGTCTGTTGGCATTCTGGAGGCCATTTTTTTCCATTCCTCCTCACCATTCAGCTTGTCCTTTCCTGTGGGAAAAGACAACCCGAATTGATACCAGGCATCCAGGTATTTCTTTTTATACCAGCTTTCAAACGTCATTTTTTTTCCGGCCACAATCAACGGGTCAGGTAATGCCCGCTCCAGCTCTTTTAGAAAAGCGTCTTTATTTTCTTTTCCTTTGATGGTAAAAGACGCCTGAATTTTACTTTCTATGGCATTGTTTTTTCTGCTCCCTCCCCAGAAATCATCAAGGGTCAACCCTTTCAATTCCGGGTTTTTATTGATCCAGGCCACGATCCAGTTGAGTGAAATATCATCCTTTGTGACCAGATGATTAAGCCATGTCTGCAAGGGGGCTCTTTCCTGTGTCAGATCCGAAAAGTTTCGGCCCCAATAAAGATAGTAAAGATAGAGACCGTTCAGTTTTTCCAGGACTTCAGGAATGGCATTTCCTCCCTGGAATAAAACAGTGCAGTCCGGTTGAGGGGCGTTATTGAGGGCTTCGATGTCATCGCCTCTGATCGCATTTTCCAGAAGATTGACTCTTCTCACCAGGTGGGCGATATGGTCGCCGACCATTTCTTCAGGCGTTTCACGATTGAAAGCGGTCATTCTGTCGGAGATCTGTTTTGTAAAAAGAGAATTCAGGAATGCATTCGTGAATCGTTTACAATATTCTCTTTTCAGATCATCTTCCACATTTCTGCTTTCATTCAAGCCCAGCCTCGGAATCCACCAGTTTCTGTTCTGTGCGTTTACATCGAGAATGGCTTTTCGGAAACGGTCCAGAATAATGACGTCTGAAAGCAAATCGCCCCTCAGAAAAGATGAATCGGAAATTTCATGGGAGATTTTATTCAGGGAATGGATGTTTTTCATGAAAGAAAAACTCAATAATCCACAAATGGCGATGGCAATGGCAATGTATGATGACAGCCAGAGATTTTTTGTAAATTTGTTCAGCTCAAGCGCCCGTTTTGTCGGGGCATATAATTCACGCTCATTGGGAAGTATTTTGGCAAAGTAGTCGTGAAGAAACAGGCCTTTGCTGGTTTCCTGCAGGGTATTCTCCTTGTCAATAATGCCAAGCTCTTTCAGAAAGTGCGAGTATGGGGTACCCTCCTGCTTTCCACTGCTGAAAAAGATGCCTCTCAGGAAGGCCGCCTCTTCATATCGGTTTTCCAGAAAAGCGCCTTTAACGAATGCTTTTAACGGGGTCTTTATGGATTCGAACTCTTCCGGAAATAGAAGGAATGAGGGGTTCAATCCATATCTGGATGATTTTGATGTTGAATATTGGCAGAGGATCAATCTTAAGTCTCTCAACCGGTCCCCAATAGAGGACATCACCTGGTCCACAAATGCCGGAGAATCCATTGACCGATCATTATTCATGAGTCCCATGGCCTGGTTCAGACTTTTTTCCGGAAGATAACTGGAGAATTCCGTCATCCCCTTGATCAGGTCGCATTTTGTCACCATCACATGAATGGGAAAAGACGCGCCTAAAACAAGCATCAGTTCTTCTATCCTCTGCCGGATCGTCTTTCCGTATTCCTCGATAGTTTCTATCTTTGCCTGAAGGAGTCTGTCAACGGGAATGGTTACGATAAGACCGTTGATCGGTTCCTTCTTCCGGTATTTCACAAGGTGGGACAGAAACATCTGCCATTCATCTTTGTCCCGGCTTTCATCCACAGGAACCGCGTATCGTCCGGCTGTATCCAGGATGATGGCTTCATCAAAAAACCACCAGTCGCAGTTTTTGGTTCCGGAAAGCCCCGATACCCGGTTTACCTGGGCAAACTGTGAATCAAGCTTGGCACTCTCGATAGCTGTTGTTTTTCCGGAGCCGCTCTCCCCCATGATCATGTACCATGGAAGAACATAAAGCGGGTTGCCATGCTCCTTGAGCCGGGACTGTTTCAGTTCATGCATGGCTTCGGTCCACCGGGTTTTAAGTTCGGTGCTTTTATCTTTTTCTTTGCTTCCCGGTTCAAACGGTGTCTTGTCCTGGGAAATGATCTGTTCAACAAAATATTTTTCCCGATAATTCAGCCATTTCTGCCTGATGAAAAGAACCCCCATGACGATGCCGAAAATCCCCAGGATGATGAAAAGGCTGGCCCACCATGGCCAGTCGAGTGTCAAAACCAAACCCGCAATCAGCAGACATGCCAGGATAGCCAGCAATACAATTAAACTGATTTTAAGAATTTTTCCGATCATTTGATTTACTTTGGTATACTCTGTATTAAGTTGTTTCCAATATTACTCAAAACAAACCGAAAAATAACAAACAACACAATGTATAAAACCACCGGCGCACAAATGCCTGCCAGCGTGTAAACAGAAAAGCGCCTGAATTTTTTTCGACCTTTTGACAGGTCAGAAGGCGCATCAGACAGATAGGCTTCAGGGAAAATGTCACTGTTCTCAAGCGTTGGCCCGCCTGCCCGGGTGCCTGTTAAAAATTTGAGGTTTGACAGTTTTAACTGGTCCAACATGTACTCATCCCCTTCATTGACATACTGCCCGGCAAACCCCATTGACAGACATAGATAATAAATCTCCCTCACATCCCGTTGATGGGGCCCTAATGCGTTCAGGCGTTCAAAAAAAGACTCCCCGGCATTGGTGACCTGATAGTATACCTGCTGAAGCGGTTCTTTCCGCCACTTCCCTTTATCAGCCCAGCCTGAACTCAGAATCGCCTCATCCGTCCAGGCACAAATGGCAAAACGGGCGAGATCGTAATCGGTTCGGGCAAACGAATGCTTCGCCACATCTTTTTCACTTTGTTCTATCAGACGAATCACTTCAGGCCGGACCATCTGGTAGGTATAGGATCTTTCATGGAGATTCTTCAGAAAATAATTAATATAGGCAACAAGCTTCATAAAAGAATCGGATAACCGCATATCATGCCCTCCCGACAACCATCAGTTCAATGGCCAAATCCTCCATCGCCGAGTCCCAATACATGGCAAGATTGCCGTTTTTTTGCACCTGTTGCCATTTTTCGCTGTGATGGTCAACCTGGAAATAAATGGAATTGGCCCGTCTGGGAAGCTCCTGGGGAGGAATCTGGATGTGCGTTAATTTAATGCCGGGAAGCGCCCGGGCAATAATTAACGGCAGAGATTCCCTGGAACTGACTTTAACAACCGAGTCTATGGCATTAATGACGGTTTCCTGATTCGTTTCTGTTGTAATCACAATGTAAAAACGGTTTTGCCCCTCAAATATTTTGGGGCTGATTTCAGTTGTGTAATAGGTTTCGTCATATTCCAGCTTTAGGATATGGTCCGGCCCGGAAGTGATCGAATCAAGCAATCGGGTAATCAGGGACAGTGCTTTTGAAAAACATGACCACAGGTTTTTATGCTGATACACCGGAAGAAGAGGGGTGCCGTCTGCCTCTTCGCCATTTACATTCACCTGATCTGAAAACGTCGACAGTTCGCCAATCAGCTGCCTGAGGCTGGCATACACATGCCAGGGATGAATATTTTTTGTTTCCGTGATGTGAAAAAGAAGCGGGACATACCGGTTCAGGGATCTTAAAGCAAGCAGGTATACCATATCCCGTGCGCCGAATTCAGACGTATGAATGCCCCTTTCACGTTTGTAGGCCTCAAGCCGGTTGCTTTTGGAGGCAACCTGATCCCTGATTTCCATGATCAGCTTATGGAGATTATCGTTGCTTTCCAGGGTCAGGCAGGGGGGGGCAAATTTATCGGAGAGGAGAATCTCATCTCCGTTTCTTTCGATCCGGGCAACAGGAATCAAGTCATAGTTTCCCAGTTGATCTATTTCCGTTTCAAAGAAAATTTTAATCACATAACTCATGTGTTTTATTTGGGCAGTCACGCCGCCCTTATACATATCCCTGACGTCTTCGGGTTCTTCCCTGCTGGCAAACCGCGTAATTGTATCTGACAGGTTGTCAAAATTGGGAAGCGTTGTCACATTGTCGCCTGTGGGGTTCAACTTTCTTAAGCCCAGGTAAACCGTAAGAGGCTTGTCACTCTCCACCCATGCATTTTCAAATGACCGGGTCTCTATGATCGCATTCCCAGGTGAAACCGCATAGGTCATATCTGAAAAAAGGCATTCACCCTTGATCACGGTGAACGAGAAATTATTGAGCGCTGTCTTTTGAATTTCCAGATGGGCAACTCCCCATAAAAAAGGCTGGATAAATTTATGATACGGGGTGAGCAAGGATTGAAAATAAGAATTCTCCAGCTGGAAATGCTGGGGTTGAAGAAAAAGTCCCTGATGCCAGAATAGTGGTCTTTCCATGATAAACGTCACTCCCCGATTTTTTGTATTTGTTGAGAGCCTAAGGTCATATCAATGCTTAACTGAACTGGCGAGTAATATTTTGTTCGTTTGATAAATCCCCTTTTGTTAATGATGACCGGAATGTCGTAGAGCTTGGTTATCCTTTGACCATCCAGCATATTATAGCCGGCAACAATACCGATATATTTGGCACCATCTGCACGATCCAGCGTAAATGTCAAATCCTTGCCCGGCTGGATGATGAGCGTTTTGGTTGTTGAAACACTTTCATCAAAAAGTTTGCATTCCAGTAAATCATAAAGCCCCTGCTCATCGCCGGAGAGCTGGTTAAATGCATTCGGCTCCTTGAGCTGGTAGATGCACAGTTGAATCGTATGGGGTTTCCCGCCATAAAGGTTTAATTGACGGTCTGCTTTTATACGGATCATCACAGCGTCTTTTTCATAGTTCCATTTTGCCGGTTCAACAGGCCCAAATGCACATGCATTTAAAAAGAAAACTGCCAAAAGAATTAAAAACAAGTTCATGGTGTGTTTCATAAATAAATCTCCTGTTTCTCGTATGCCAGCTTACAATAAATGTAAGGATGATATCTATTATTATAAAGTTTATATGTGTGTTAATCGTATGGCTATAAATTATTCAAGCTTTTAGATTGATTATGACAATTTTTTTCAAATTCCCGTAAAAAGCTTTCCATGAAACGGCCGGATTCTACCCAGTTTCTGTACTTGCCGTATTTTTTTTCAAATACATCATAGTATTGTGCTTTTTTGATTGCACCAAAACCGAACTTCCCTGGTGATTCTGACTGGATTCTTTCCGGGTCGAATTCTTTTAATATGTTATCGACGATGGTTTGTACAGACATTTTGTAAGCTTCCTGTGTGATCAGAAACGTATGCTTGATTCTTCCGATATAGGCTGCAAGCTCCTGCAGATGGTGTTCGTCTCCAAGATGATAACTGATGAGTTGCCGGATGGTCTTGTCCGGGGATATGTCTCTGGTGATGGAATTGTTTATCGCGCTCACAAGCTCGTTCAGTGAATTAAAGATCGTGTTCAGCGAATCACTCAACCGTTGCATCAGCTCAGATGAAGAGAGTTTGTCTGTGGGCACGTCATGGCCCAATAACAAAGAGAAAAATCTGCAAAGATCATCCAGCCTGTCAGGCTCAGCCGGAGTATCATCAGGTGCGATAGTGGCAGGTCTGAATACGGCCAAAATGTCTTCCATACCTGCCCGTTTTTCATCAGATGACAATCCTTTCAACATGAGTTCAAGGTATGTTTCCATAGCCTTTTCAGCCTGAATCTCATCTGAATGGTAAATCTCTCTTAACTCTGAAGAGATTTTGCCTATGGGTAAAGGCGTTGAATTCTTGTGGCTATTCATAACTGTCCGGTCCGAGTGTGACGGTTTCAAGGATAATGTCATCATCATCCGATTTCCTGATCATCAGGGTCTTTTCAATCATGTCCTGTTCCCCAAAAGCGATCGCCCTCTCCCTGATATCCGGCATTTCTGGTGTATTGTCCGGCAGAATTTCTCTTTTGTCCGCTTTTGGGGTGATAATGAGGGTTTGATCGTCAAGGCTTTCCTCATGGGAAAGGGCTGCCGGCAGAATGACGGTTTTTTCCAGATCATCCCATTCCGGTTCTTTGGAATCAGGCCGGTCAGCCGTTCGATCTTCTTTTTTTACAGGTGCAGGGTTGTCCTGCACAAAGGGTTTTAGGGGGCTGTTTCCGGATAATATAATGGTCTTTTCCAGATCCACTTCTCCGGAAGCCGGTTTCTCAGGGTCCGATTCAGTCTGCCCTGTTTTTCCGGCAGATTCAGACCGGGGCTTTCCGGACAGGATAATTGTTTGCTCCAGGTCTTCCGGGGCTTTAACACTTACAGGTTTCGGAGCGTCTGCCATTTTTTCAGGCTGAGGTGCGACCCTGCTTCCTGAGGGCTCATTAAAGCCATTTTTCCCCCACCATTTTTCGGATATGCTTACAAGAATTTTATAGATGGCTTCGTTACCCCTGCTATCGTCATCATTCGCCTCTTTTATGATTTGAGATTCTGAGGATTCGGCAGGGCTATTTTTGATTAATTTTTCCATATCGTTTGTTATAAACATTATACTGCAAAATCAACCTGTGCTATGGCAGTTCAAATCATTTTTGGATGTGTTTGTTAAAAATGATCAGTTAATATTGATGTTACAGACTTAAGAATTAGGCCACTATTATCTTTTTTTATCCATTTTGTAAATCAATTGTTGATGCTTTGAAAAAAAACGATCGTACCTGAAGAATGAATCTTATGATTGACAAAAAGACAGGGAACAGGAATGTATATTTATGAAAAATAAGGACAACGTTTTTAAAATCCGTTCGAAGATCTGGATAGAAGACAGTCAAGGCAATGTCATTTTCGGACTTGGCCGGTTTCGTATCCTGAGCACCATTGAAAAGTGCGGCTCCATCAATGCAGCCGCAAAGGAATTAAAAATGGGATACCGGGCGATCTGGGGCAAGATCAAGACAACGGAAGAAGCGTTGGGCCAACCCCTTCTCGTGCGGAATACCGGCGGGGCCGCTGGTGGCGGTTCCGCGCTGACGCCCCTGGCCAAATCCCTTTTGAATCGATTCAGACTCATTCACGGCCAGGTGAACGACAAGGCAGATGAATTTTTTGATGAGAAGTTCGCCCCCCGATTGTACATCGATGACAACAAGTAGCCAGATAGCATCCATCCTTAAATCCCAATCCATGGCCGTTTAGCCGGCGGGCAACCCGATTTTTTTGATATCCATTGTGTCAATATTGACATAGCGATATTTGTCTGATATCTCGCTGTGGTGAATAAGTCATAAAAGGTTAGCTATAGGTGTTTAGAGTTAATTATTTTTAGATAGTTGTAATAATAATGATTACAATGACCCAAAATTTCTTGATTTCGGAAACAGGAAGGTGGGTGGATGATATGATTTCTTTTTGAAGGAGACAAAAATGGCTGATAAAACAATGCGTGTAAACGGTCGGGAAATTTCCTTTGCGGCCGGAGAGACCATCCTTGAAGCAGCGTCCCGTTATGGCATTTCGATCCCAACGCTTTGCCATCTAAAGGGAACGACCCCCCATGGGAAATGCCGGATCTGCGTGGTGGAAATCGAAGGTGAAAAAGAGCTTAAAACCGCCTGCAACACATCTTGTACTTCTGGCATGATGATCAGAACCGAATCAAAAAAGGTTGTGACGGACCGGAAAAAAACGCTCGAAGAACTGATCGCCCATGGCAATCACAATTGTGCGGCGTCAAGTGCAGGGAATTCGGACTGGACCGGTTTTCAACTGGCGGTTCAGCAGGATGACAATGAAAGTGAGCTTTGCCCGGTATGGGGCGACTGCAAATTGCAGGATCTGCTGTATCAGTATCAGGTGACTCAGAAAAAATCATCTGAGAGAAAATCGCCTTTGCCAAAGGAAATCGTAAACCCGCTGATCATCAGGGATTTTTCAAGATGCATTCTCTGCGGCCGGTGCGTGAGTGCCTGCAACGAAGTGCAGGTCAACCGGGTGATCGATTTTGGCGAACAGGATGGCCGGGAGAAAATTGTCACAAAAAATAATACGTCTCTCGCAGATTCGAATTGCGTGTTTTGCGGTGAGTGTATCCAGGCATGCCCTGTGGGCGCCCTTGTTGAGAAAAAGGCCGTTTATCGGTGGCGGCCCTGGGAAGTGACAAAAATCCGCACCACCTGCCCGTATTGCGGCGTGGGATGCCAGCAGATGCTTCATGTCAAGGACGGCAGGATTGTCAAGGTGACAGGTGTTGAAAAGGGGAAACCGAATCTGGGACGGCTGTGCGTTAAAGGCCGTTTCGGATATGATTTTATCTATTCGGATGAACGGTTGAAAACCCCCCTGATCCGTGAAAACGATCATTTCAGGGAAGCCTCCTGGGATGAAGCGCTCGACCTGGTTGCAAACCGGTTCAAGGAAATTATCGCCACAGACGGCCCGGATGCCCTGGCAGGCGTGAGTTGCGCCCGAAGTATCAATGAAGATTCCTATCAGATGCAAAAACTTTTTCGCGCGGTGTTCAAGACCAACAATATTGATCACTGCGCCCGCACCTGACATGCCCCGACTGTCGCCGGGCTGGCGGCATCATTTGGTTCAGGTGCAATGACCAATTCATTTGGTGAGTTTTCAAGGGCAAAGATGTTTTTGGTAATTGGTTCAAATATGACAGAAGCGCATCCTGTGGCAGCCACGTTCCTGAAAAATGGGGTGCTTAAGGGTGCCAAGCTGATCGTGGTGGACCCACGGGCCCACAAGCTGGTCGATTATGCGGATCTGCATGTGCCCATCCGGGTCGGTAGCGATATCGCATTTTTAAACGGGCTGATGAATGTGTTGATCGGCGAAAATCTGTATGATAAAAATTTTGTTGAATCCAACACCGAAGCATTTGACGCACTGAAAGAGACAGTGAGTGAGTATCCGCCGGAACGGGCCGCAGCGATCGCAGGCATTGCTCCTCAATTGATTGTTGACACGGCCCGTATGCTTGCCTCCGTCAAACCGGTCATGTTGTGTTATACGCTGGGCATCACCGAACATACCTGTGGCCGGAATAATGTGGTGTCTACGGCCAATCTTCAGATGCTTCTGGGCAATATGGGGATGGAATGCGGCGGGGTTAATCCCTTGAGGGGCCAGAACAATGTGCAAGGCGCCTGTGATATGGGGGCATTGCCCAATGTTTTCCCCGGATATCAGACAGTGGTGGATGAAACAGCCAGAAAAAAGTTTGAGGCATTCTGGAATGTGTCGGATTTGCCCTCTCAAAATGGGTTGATGATGCCACAGATGATGGATGGTCTGGTTTCAGGCAAGATAAGGGGGTTCTATATTTTTGGTGAAAATCTGGCAAGTACGGAACCGGACATTCATAAGGTAGAGCATGAACTCGCTTCTGCCGAATTTCTGGTGTGTCAGGATATTTTTTTAAACGAGACCACCAAATTCGCCCATGTGGTGTTGCCCGCGGCTGCCTGGAGCGAGAATGACGGCACGTTTACGAACAGTGAACGTCGTGTCAGCCGGGTGAGGACAGCGAGTTCGCCGCCAGGAGAGTCCAAACCAAACTGGTGGATATTCAAGGAAATCGCCAAACGCATGGGGCAGGCCTGGTCATCAGACAGCGCTAAAGAGATCTGGGATAACGAGATATCGATACTGGCGCCAGCACTGGGCGGCATCAAATATCACCGGATTGAGGGAGACGGGCTTCAGTGGCCCTGCCCGACAGAGGCGCATCCGGGAACGTCATATCTTCATAAAGAAGGCCGGTTTACCCGGGGCAAGGGTGCATTTATTCCCGTGGAATGGACACCGCCTGCGGAAGTGCCGGATGACGAGTATCCGTTCGTGCTGAGTACGGGAAGGAGACTCTATCACTACCATACACGGACGCAGACCGGTCGGTGTGAAGGATTGAATGACCTTCTGGGAGAAGAAACCGCAGATATCTCAAAAGAAGATGCGACCATACTGTCTATCATGGATGGTGAAATGATAAAAGTGGCTTCCAGAAGGGGTGAAGTCAGGGTCCGGGCGCGGGTGACCCATGAGGTGCAGAAGGGGCTTGTATGGATGGCGTTTCATTTCCGGGAGGGAAATGCCAATTTTCTGACCAATGCAGCCTTTGATCCGTTTACCCAAACTGCGGAATACAAAGCGTGCGCGGTTCGTATTGAAAAACTGTAGTATTTATAATGGCATCAAGGGCCTTATAGAATGCCTGTATGGGGAGGGCCTGGCATTCCGGACAAAAGGATTTTTCAAACTCATCCGAATTGTGCCCCGGATGTTCATGCGTTGACGTGCATCGGGCGATAGCAGAGTGGGTTGGGCATTTTTTTAGTTCCACCGCCATATCTAAATTAAAGATAATTTGTATTTATTACCACGACGTTCATGAAGGGCATGAAGCGTTAAAATGGTTTAAGCCATATGGTATTTTTTTCTTCATGACCTTCGTGTCCTTCATGGTGGAAAAGAATTTCATAGATAAATTTCCTTATTCTTAATCTCGTCTTGAAAACAAACCTTTCTTGATTTCAGTTTTCATCTGTTTTATAAATACATAATTTTTTTTTTCCGATACGCATATCGATAATCCAACGAATCACTTCAGTAAAGGTGGTTGCTTTTTTTTAGACTTCTGGAAGATGGCATTCCTTTTGCATTTTCGAAAGTCCAATTGGGATGCTAATTAACTACATAAACATCAGGAAGGTGGCATTGATATGAAAAACATGAGAATTTTAATTTCCAGTCTGGTCGTAATACTCATCATACTGCTTCAATTGAAAACAAGCGACACGGCGATTGCCGAATCTGCTTCCGATCAGAGTTACAAACTCTCCCTTCAGTCTGCCATAGAGAAGGCATTGGGGAAAAACCCCATGATCGACGCGTCTCAGGCCAGAATGTCGGCATCCTCAGAGCGGATTACCCAGGCGCGATCCGGCTTTTATCCCCAGATTTTTGCATCTGAAACCTATCAGAAGACCACAAATCCCATGTGGGCATTCGGCATGAAACTGAATCAGGCAGATATTGCCCAGGCGGATTTTATTCCGGACAGATTGAATGATCCGTCCGCAATAGATAATTTCAATACCCAGATCGGCCTGTCCTGGTCGGTTTTTAATGGCGGAAAATCATGGCATGGCCTTAAACAGGCGGATATGGGTTATCAGGCATCCATTGCCGATCTTGACCGCACCCGTCAGGAAATCATTTCACAAACCGTTTTTGCCTATACGGATCTGGTTTATGTGAGCAATTGCAATTCGGTCGTCGATCAGTCTCTCCTCACTGCAAAAGCGCACCTGAAAATGATTGAAGACAGATACAACAACGGCCTTACCGTCAAAAGTGATCTGCTTCGCGCCCGGGTTCACATTGCAGAGCTGGAGCAACGGCAGGTTGACGTAAAAAACCAGATCCTGGTGGCTGAGGCGGCCCTTTATTCGGTTCTGAATGAGGATGTCACGTCCAGTCTGGAACCGGTCACGCCTTTATCTGAAAAAAAGGTTCCGGCAAAGGAATTGGCGGTGTGGATCGATACGGCGATGACGAAGCGTCCGGATTTCCTGAAAATGACCTGGCTCGAAAAGATGGCTCAGGAAGAGATAAAAAAATCCCGGTCCGGCCATCTGCCGTCTTTGAATATTCAGGGAAACTATGAAATCAATACCCCCGATTTTGATGAAACTGCGGATAATTATACGGTCGGCGCCAATGTGACGGTGAACCTTTTTTCAGGATTGGGCATCTCGGCCCAGACCCGGGAAGCCTTGTACCGCCATAATGAAATCAAGTCCCAGTTAAGAGCGATGACCCTGAATATTCGTTTTGAAATCAAACAGGCGTACTATATGCTTCAAAGTGCGTCTACCCGAATTCATGTGGCGGATATTTCAATTGACGAAGCCACAGAAGCCCTTCGAATTGTAAAGGACCGTTACAATAACGGGCAGCTTTCAGTTGTATCGCTTCTGGATGCGGAGCTGACGCTCGACCGTGCGAAAAACAACTATTATATGGCATTGAGGGATCATATGCAGGCCCGCGTGAAACTGGATCTGGCTTCCGGCACGCTTGATGCAGCGTTTCAATAACAAGGCTAATATAAATGAAGAAGTAAGAATTGTTGTCAAATTTTGAATAATAAAATGTCAATAAGGGAAAAGGTGAAATGCCGTGAGAACAGAAAAAAGACTACATCAATTAATCGGGGTGGCTGCAGCATTACTCATTCTCCTTGCTGCCGGCTGCAAGGATAAAATCCACGAGGGAAATACGTCCCAGGAGACCCGGCCGATCGTCAAGGCAAACACGGCTGTGGCTGAAATCGTAAAACAACCGGAAATTTACGAAGCTTCAGGAACCATTCAGCCGAGGACTGCAGCCGTTCTGTCGGCAAAAGTCATGGGAGAAATAAAGAAGATTCTGGTTCGGGAAGGCGATGTCGTAAAAGCAGGAGATCTCCTCATCAAAATTGAAGACAGCCAGATAGCTGCGCAACTGCGTCAGGCTGAAGCTGCGCTTGCTGAAGCAAATCAGGCCGCCCAGGCCGCCCAGGCCGGTTTTGAAGCGGCTCAGGCATCCATGTCTTTGGCGCAAAAAACATTTGACCGGTATGAGTCCCTTCTTAAAAACGATTCTGTGAGCCTTCAGGAATATGATGAAGTAAAGGGAAAGCATGAGCAGGCAACCGGCGCTCTGGCCCAGGCAAAATCCATGAGGGACGCATCCCATAACAAGATTGAACAGGTAAAGGCGGCCCTTGAGGCAGCCAGAACAACCTATCAGGATACGTCCATCACCGCACCCTATGATGCAACCGTCACCGGCAAAATGGTGAATCTGGGAGACATGGCTGCACCAGGCGTGCCCCTTTTAAAGCTTGAAGATACCGGTTCATATGAAGTGTATATGGTGTTGCCGGAGTCCTATATCCGCTATGTGTCTGTGGGCGACAAGCTCTCTGTGGTGGTGCCGTCACTTCAAAGTGCCTCTTTTGATGCAATAATAAAAACGATCAATCCGGCTGCAGACCCGACGATAAGGTCTTTTCAGTTAAAAGCCGGTTTGCCGGATGTTCCGCAAATTCGTGCAGGCATGTTTGCGCGGGTGATGATTCCGGTGGGTGAAACAGAAATCATATTGATTCCGGATACGGCTCTTGTTCATCATGGCCAGCTTACCGGAGCCTATATTGTGGATGCCGAAAAAATCACCCATTTCAGACTTGTCCGGACAGGACGGGTATTTGACACTCAGGTTGAGGTGCTCTCCGGGATCAATAAAGGAGATGTCTACATTACCCACGTGGATGAAAAAACTGTTGATGGCGCACAGGTGGAGGAAATATGAAACAGAACGCCGGACCGGCGGGCAGAATGGCCCAGTTATTTATCAGCTCCAAGTTGACACCGCTTGTGATCATTGCCGGAATTCTTTTGGGAATGGCTGCCGTTATCGCGCTGCCGCGTGAGGAGGAGCCGCAGATTATTGTTCCCATGGTGGACATCTTCGTCCAGATGCCGGGCGCTACGGCAAAGGAAGTGGAACAGCGGGTCACAAGCCCCATGGAAAAACTGTTGTGGGAAATTCCCGGTGTGGAATATGTTTACTCCACGTCAAGTCCGGGAATGGCAATGGCGGTTGTCCGGTTTTATGTCGGGGAAAACGAAGAAAATGCCATTGTCCGCCTGCAATCCAAACTCACGTCCAATTTTGACCGTATTCCCTATATGGTCAGTATGCCGATGGTAAAACCCAGATACATCGATGATGTGCCGATCCTGGCGTTGACCTTCTGGAGTGAGACGGTTGACCATTACACACTCCGGCGGGTGGCGAATGAGATTGAGGACATTGTCAAGCGGGAACCGGGTGTATCCATCACTGGGGTTATCGGCGGGCAGAACCGTCAGTTGGAGGTGCGACTTGATCCATCTCTTCTCGCAGCTTATGGACTGGATGGCACGATTATTTCCAGAATGCTTATAGATGCAAATACGGAATCCCAGGCCGGCAGTTACCCGTCAATAGATGGCCAGGTTCTGGTTCAGGTGGGGGGATTTTTAAGAACCATCGCAGATGTCAAGCACCTGGTTGTGGGCGTATTTGACGGCCATCCCGTATACCTTGACAATGTGGCGACTCTGGTGGATGGCCCTGCAGAACCGGATAATTACGTATTTTACGGAAATGGACCGGCCGATGACGAAATAAATGCCCCTGCCGATGCATCTCAGATGGGGGAGTACCCGGCAGTGACGCTGACCCTGGCCAAACGAAAAGGGATCAATGCGATTTCGGTAGCAGAAAATGTCCTGAAACGCATTGAAGATGTCAGGGGGCATATCATTCCGGATAACATTCATATGACCGTTACCCGGCATTATGGGGAGACGGCCAAAGAAAAATCAAATGAACTGCTGTATCACATGGCCATTGCCGTTATTTCAGTGACCCTTCTGATCTGGCTGACATTGGGCAGAAGAGAGTCGATGATTGTGGCTCTTGCCATTCCGGTTACCCTGGCATTTACATTGGCTGTGTTTTACCTGTTGGGGTATACCTTAAACCGTATTACGCTGTTTGCCCTGATATTTTCCATAGGTATCCTTGTGGATGACGCCATCGTTGTGGTGGAAAATATTGTCAGGCATTTCCGGATGGTGTCAAATCGGGATCGTTCAAAGATACAGGTGGCATTGGAAGCGGTCAGTGAAGTGGGGAATCCAACCATTCTCGCGACATTTACAGTCATCGCGGCCATTCTTCCCATGGCCTTTGTCGGCGGGCTCATGGGACCCTATATGCGCCCGATCCCCGTGGGTGCAACCGCAGCCATGGTTTTTTCCCTGATCGTGGCATTTATTGTCACCCCCTGGGCATCGGTGCGTCTGTTGGGTCATGGTCATGGTGGTCATGGTGCCCATGAACACGGCGAGCAGGAAGACTGGTCCACGCGTATTTACAGAAAAATCATGGACCCGCTCATTCACAAACCTGCCATGAGGTGGTCTTTCCTGATCCTGGTGGTTGTCATGCTGCTTTTGGCCTGTGGTATGGTAGGGGTCGGCATGGTCCGTGTTAAAATGCTTCCCTTTGACAACAAGAGTGAATTTCAGGTGATCATTGACATGCCGGAATCTGCCACGCTGGAAGAAACGGCCGCCGTCGCAAAGAGCATGGGCGATTACATCAAAACGGTCAATGAAGTGGTGAATTACCAGATTTATGTGGGTGACGCGTCACCGTTTAATTTCAATGGGCTGGTCAGGCATTATTATCTCAGGAAGAGCCCTTATATGGCCGATATCCAGGTCAATCTTGCCGGCAAGCACAAACGCAAGAGCCAGAGCCATGATATTGCAAAAAGAGTAAGGCCCGCGCTTGTAGAGATTGCAGAACGGTATGGTGCCCGGGTCAAAGTGGCTGAAGTTCCTCCAGGGCCGCCTGTTTTATCCACCCTGGTCGCTGAAATTTATGGGCCGGATTACGACCGTCAGCGGGAAATCGCAAAACAGGTCATGGACATTTTTTCAGAGACCGAAGGTGTCGTTGATGTGGACTGGTACATGGAATCTTCCCAGCCAAGGTATTTTATTGACGTGGATCAGGAAAGAGCGGCTCTTCACGGCATCCCGGTATCGATGATCGTGCAGAATATAAACCTGCAGTTAAGCGGCACCAAATCCGGGCTGCTTCACAATTCGCTGGAGAAGGAGGACGTCGATATCTTTTTGAGGCAATCGATTGCCGAACGGTCCGATGTCAATCGGCTGCTCGCGCTTAAAATACCCGGCGCAGACGGCCATATTGTGCCGTTGTCCGAGCTCGTCACGGTGAAAAAAACAGAGGCGGACAAGAGTATTTATCATAAGAACCTGATGCCTGTGGTCTATGTGATCGGCGATGTTGCCGGGAAGAAAGAGAGCCCGGTGTATGCGATTCTGGAGATGTGGAAGAAAATCAGTGAGATGAAAATTCCTGAAGGGTATGAAGTGGCCCAGCACACGGCAGCCGTACCGGACTCGGATCGTCTTTTTTCCACGAAATGGGACGGGGAGTGGCATATCACCTATGAAGTGTTCAGGGATCTGGGCATTTCCTTTGCGATTGTTCTGGTCCTGATTTTTATTCTGGTCGTTGGATGGTTTCAATCCTTTTCCACACCGTTGGTGATCATGGCAGCCATCCCGTTTTCATTGATAGGGATCATGCCGGCGCACTGGGGGCTGAATGCTTTTTTTACGGCCACATCCATGATCGGGTTTATTGCAGGTGCGGGCATTGTCGTCAGAAATTCAATCATTCTGGTTGATTTTATCGAGCTTCGCATAGCTGAAGGCATGCCCCTTGACAAGGCCGTGATTGATGCCGGTGCGGTCCGGTTCCGGCCCATGATGCTGACGGCGGCTGCGGTTGTCGTGGGCGCGTCCGTCATTCTTTTTGATCCGATTTTTCAAGGGCTGGCGATTTCCCTGATGGCAGGCGAGGTGGCATCCCTCCTGTTCTCACGAATGACCGTGCCTATCCTATATTTTCTGGATAAAAGATGGGAGGCTCAGCATATATCGCATGTCACTGATAAACATTAAATGATCAGGCAGATAAAAGGCCTGAATCACGGATACAATAGTTTTAACCACGGAGCACAAAGAGAAGCACGGAGAAGAAAAACCTTAGGTGTTCAATCTCTGTGCCCTCTGTGGTTAAAAATTTCAATGTGCAACCATAGGTTACTGAATTCATGAATCAGCGAATGGATTCAAGCGCCGGTCAGGTCATCCTGCTGAAGCGGAATATTCCATTTTTTCATGTGTTTCCATATGGCGGTGCGGCTTCTTCCAAGCCGCCGTCCCGCTTCAGCCTTGTTCCAGCCGCTTTCCCCCAAAGTTTTCAGGAGCACTTCCTTTGTCAGTTGGCCGGTGCTTGCCAGCCGCGGTTTTTCATTGTGACTGGCATAGCTGTATGGCGTTCTTCTAAGCTCGATGGGCAGATCTCCCAGATCGATTGCATCATCGTTTAATAGCACAAATGCATGCTCGATCGCATTCTGGAGTTCTCTGACGTTGCCCGGCCAGGGATGATCCATTAAAACGCGCATGGCTGAGCTGGAAATGTCTTTTACTGTTTTTCCTGTTTTTTGATTCTGAATGTTGACAAAGTGGTGGCAGAGAAGGTGAATGTCTTCTTTCCGGTCTCTCAGCGGGGGGATATGGACCGGGAACACCTTTAGCCGGTAATAGAGATCTTCCCGGAACTCTCCTTTGTGAACCTGCCCATAGAGATCCTTATTGGAAGCTGTAATGATGCGGATGTCGATTTTCCGTTTTTTGCTTTCCCCCACACGCTCGATTTCTCTTTCCTGAAGCACCCGGAGCAGTTTCACCTGGATATACGGGCTGATATCGCCTATTTCATCCAGGAAAAGGGTGCCCCCGTCTGCTTCTTCAAATCGGCCGGGCCGGTCTTTTATCGCCCCTGTATACGCGCCCTTTACATGGCCGAACAGTTCGCTTTCAAGGAGTGACTCCGACAGCGCACTGCAATTGATGGTGACAAAGGGCTTTTCTGACCGGTTACTGGTGAAATGGATGGCACCTGCCACCAGTTCTTTTCCGGTGCCGCTCTCGCCTGAGATGAGCACGGTGGCATCACTTGCAGATGCAGACTGGATGGCTGAAAAAACGCGCTGCATGGCATGGCTCTTTCCGATAATATTGTTGAACTGGTAGATTTCGCCAAGTTTTCGTTTGACTTCCACGATCATATTCCTGGATCGTTGCAGTTCGGTGAGATCGGTAACGGTTTCCACCACGCCGATGATGTTGTCCTCATCATCCTTGACAACCCGGGCACTTTTTAAAACCGGTACATTGTAGCCGTCCTTGTGATGGAGCATGCATTCCTTTCCGTCCACTGCGCCTTTTTTGAAAATGCCGCATTCAAACACGGAAGCCGGACAGCTTTTGTTAAAACATTGATTGAAATTCAGCATGGAACAGCCCCGTCCCATGGCTTCCCGGGCCGTATACCCTGTAATTCTTTCCATGGCCCGGTTCCATGAGGTAATCATCCCCTTGTCGTTCAAGGTGAATACGCCATCTGCCATGGCTTCCATCATGAGGTTCAGAAACCGTTCGTCAAGCGTGCTGGATTTGCTGTTTGCCATGAGACCTCCGCCATGTTTCATTTCAGGAAAATGATACCCAACCGTTACCGTAACGTTACATTAACGTTACGGTAACGACTGGGCGGTGTCAAGCCCAAATTTTCTTAAACGGGCATGCCGGGCGATTCTAAAAATGATTGAATGATATCAGTAGGATAAATTCAGAATTGCGATGATATCAACGGTTTGCAAGACATAGGAAAGCGTTTGGCATGGTTGTTGTTACTATATATGCAGGAACGCTGAAACCTGTAAACATGGAGGAAACAAAACATGGCAGCAAAGCAATTAATGAATGCAAAAGAATTTGAGACCGTTATCAAAAAAGGGGTGACGCTGATCGATTTTAACGCCCCCTGGTGCGGGCCCTGCCAGGCTCAGGCCCCCATCCTCAAAAAAGTGTCGGGAAAGTTTGAAGGAAGGGCGCTTGTGGCTGAGATGAATATCGATACCAATCAGGACACTGCCGCAAGGTATTTTGTTCAAAGCATTCCCACATTGATTATTTTCAAGGATGGCAAAGAAGTGAAGCGGTTTATCGGTTTTCAGGGAGAACATGTGCTCGTGTCCGCGCTGGAGAACAGTCTCAATTAAAACAAGACGTAGAGGAGAAAATCATGGAAGGATGCAAGGATAGATCGGGAAATGGACCAGGGATGATGTGCATGAAGCATCAGGTTTATATGTGTGAAAAAGACATGGCATGCCGCGATCCCCACATTCATTGCAAATTCAGATCGTCATGCCCCATATGGTTTCTGACCAAAAGAGGCGGACGGGATATTGATAAATCGTCTGAAGCACTATCAAGAGTTGCATGATCAGGAAATGCATTTACACAAAGGAGACGGATAAATGAAAAGAATACTCTCGGGCATCAATAAAAATCTGGTGCTGGCCATTCCCTTGATGATGACAGCCGGTTTTCTATATGGTCTTTCAACCGATACCGGATTTTTAAAAAATCTGATACTGCCCTTTACGTTCTTGATGGTGTATCCCATGATGGTCAATATGAACGTCAAAAAGATATTCGAGGGCGGAGATGGAAAAACACAGGTGATGACCCAGGTCATCAATTTTGGCATTAGTCCGTTTATTGCATACCTGATCGGAATGATATTTTTTGAAAATCAACCGTACATGGCATTGGGCATTTTGCTTGTGGGGCTTTTACCTACAAGCGGCATGACGATTTCATGGACCGGACTGGCCAATGGCAATATTGAAGCCGCCATAAAAATGCTGGTTACCGGTCTTCTTTTGGGAAGTTTTGTTACACCTTTTTACATTCAATTTTTGATGGGCACTTCGATTGATGTCAATATGCTTTCCATTATACGACAGATCGCTCTCATTGTTTTTCTGCCGCTTGGAATCGGATATCTGACACGGAAGATCCTGATCGGTAAATATGGAGAGACTGTTTTCAAAAAAGAGATCTCTCCGCTGTTTCCGGGGTTGTCAACCCTGGGTGTTCTGGGGATTGTGTTTACAGCCATCGCAATAAAGGCAAAAATAATATATGGTTCGCCCCAGATGATTCTTTACATCATGATCCCTCTGGGAATTATTTACGTAGGAAATTATGCAATAAGTACGATTGCAGGCAGGCGGTTTCTGCCTTATGGTGATGCTGTGGCCCTGGTTTACGGCACTGCCATGCGGAATCTGTCTATTGCACTTGCCATTGCCATGAATGCATTTGGAAAAGAGGGGGCAGATGCCGCCCTTGTTATTGCTGTCGCCTATATCATTCAGGTTCAGTCCGCAGCATGGTATGTGAAGTTTTCAGAAAGGATTTTCGGGTTTAAAAAGACGACCGTTGCCTCTTTAGGGTAATGGTGATATTTAGAGTCTACGATTCTATTTAAACAGGAGACAGGAAAAAGGTTTGATGGCGACGTAAAAAATAGAATTTTTACCATGAAGTTTAAAAGACCAACATAGATAAAGGAGCAAAAGAAGATGGCAGACTGGATAATCATACTACTCATTATCGGCGGCTACCTGCTGCTGCAGTTGTATATTCTCCCCAAAATGGGCATCTCCACCTGAATGAGGGAAGGCAATTCCTGCCAGGTGGCAGATCATAAAAACGACAAGAAGTAACAACATTTTTTATCGATAATAGGGGTTGGCTTCCCACTATCATTATCGATAAGGCTTTAATAAAATTTTTTCTTGAGTATTATGATAAAGTCGGATCGACCACACTTCCGATAAATAAGATAGAACCGGTCTCTTTATCCAATATCACAAAAATGAATGGCCGGTCGATTTTCATTGCAGTATCCACCTCCGGTACGGATGTCGCCCCCATAAGCGTACCTGTTGCGGCTGCTGCCTCAGTTCCTTCTTCATCCACTCTGACAAAGGCCTTATGGGCGATTTTCGAAATGGTCAAATCTTTGTTTCCGGTTATACCTGAAAAATCACTTGTTGCCGGAAAAAATGCATCTATCATTCCCATGTTTGTTAAAATGCCGGCCAAGCCATTCATGGTATACCCGAAGGAAAATTTGGGTAAAGAGAGAGATACTTTATGATCTGACATTTCACGGACCATTTGCCTGACTCTTGTTGCATTTAGCGAATGGTCAACAGTGTTAAATTCACCGTCTTCCGGCAGGATGACGATCATGGATGTCTTTTCATCTTTGTATAAAAGTTCAACAGCTTGATAATCAGAACCTTCAGTGTAGGGGAATACATTTAGCTGGTGCATCATATCAACGGTTTCGATACTTCCGTCAACCAAATAGAAATCCTGGCGCTGTGTTTTGCCGCTTTTAAATTTATTTAACCAGTCTGCCAGAAAATAAATGGTGTTTGTGATAACCAGACGGCTATTGCTTGTGACGCTTCCTTGGGGAAGCAAATCTTTAATCCGTTTTTCTGTCTGTTCTTCAACCCATTTATTGATGATTATCCTCGAAGGTTCGGGTTCGGAAATAAAATCAAGGAAGTTGATCACTCCTGAACCATATTTTTCAGAAATGATATCCAGATAATCCTGCTCAAAATGAAATCCCTCCTGGCCCCATAGTGCATTTGAGACATAAAGCCTGAATCCTTCAGGATTATCTGCCCCCTTGGTGTTAAGTGTTTCATGAAGGTCATTGAAAAATGTATGGATGTCTGCCTGGGAAAAGGAAAAGTTAAGGGCTTCAGCCATTTGTGCTTCTGTGTCGCCTCTGGCGCCCGCCCAGGCCATGGCAAGGGCGCAGGAAATACTGTAGGGCGATATAAACATATTTTTTTCGCCATTGATCGCTTTTGCTTCATGATATAGGCTGAATGAAAAATCGTTGTTCCCCATGACAAATTTTTCAAAATCACTATATTCTAAAATATCCACATCTTCTTTCAGGTCCTCGAAGTTCTGTGCATCATTGGATTGCAATGGTTCAACAGAATCGGATGCTTCCGGTGTGTCGCTGTTGGAAGTGTTACAACTCAGCAGACTGAGCGCAGGAAGAAATAAAAACATTATAAATATCGCCGAATAGGCTTTGTAAGATTTTTTCATGGGGTATCCCCCCTTCAATAAAAGCCTCGTTATTGGATCAAAGGATGAATGTAAACTTGTCGTTTTTTAAAACGCGCTTAATTGCTGAACGTCGCGCCTCTATAAGATAAATTCCTATAGGTTCTGTTATATATCTGTCGTCAAAAATCGCAAGCAAATATTTTAAGGCGAAACATAACCCCTTTTTTTTAAAAGATACACTTGGCATCCGGCAAAGGGTTTCCATCCTAAATGATATGTAAGTATTTAAAATTAAAACATAGTTAATATGGCTATGTATTTTAATATTGACATCCTGCCATACACATGATTACCAGTCATGCCGGACAGCAGACCCATAAGGCACTGATCGGCCAGACGCCACTTGGACCTTCGCGGAAAAGGCGCGACCCGACATATTTTATAAAACCACTTGAAATGACAGATGCACAGGTCCGGGAGGTTATCGACGCGTTTGTGAAAGCCGCAGAACACTCTGTCAAAGCAGGTTCTGATATGGTTTTTGTTCATGCAGGAGGCGGGGACCTGTTGAACCAGTTTATAAGCCCGTTTTTTAATGTCAGGGAGGATGACTGGGGCGGTTCTGATGAGAAACGTTTTCGTATTTTACGGGAGATCATTGAAAAGATCCGGCATACCATAGATGATCGTGTCCCCATTCTTGTCAAAATGAATTGCAATGATCGAACGCCTAAAGCAGGGGTGACACCCGAACTGGCAAAAAAATATACGGCATGGCTTTCGGAGATTGGTGTTGATGCTGTGGAACTGACCTCTGGGATCAAATTCTATAATCATATGAACTGCTGGCGAGGGGCGGTGCCCGTTCGTGAGTCAATACGATCTTTTCCGCTTTGGAAAAAAGGGCCGGGATGGCTGAAGATGAAGTTAACGATGGAAGGAAAATATGAGTTTGAGGAAGGATGGAATCTCGAGGATGAGCTTCATGTTAAACCCGCTATGGGCAATATGCGGTCATTTTTTGTAGGTGGGCTTCGCAGGATAGATTTTATGGAAGAAATCGTGGAAAAAGGCTATGCCGATTTTGTCTGCATGGGCCGACCATTTATCAGGGAACCGGATCTTGTAAAGAAATTTAAAGAAGGAAAAAAACAGGCAGATTGCAAATCCTGCAATAAATGTATCGGAGGTGTCATCAATCAATTGCCGACAGCCTGCTATCGCAACGGTTTGCCGCTTGCCTGAAATAGGCGTCGCCACCAGAATGCGGGAAGGTGATTCCTGGCAGATGGCAGATAAAAATGACAAAAAATCAATGGTTTTATTTTTCCTGGCGGTCCTTGCGCAGACCTTCCGATAAAAAAGCTACGGGTCGGGGATGCATATGCAAAGCAGCAGGGTTGTTTCCGCCCTTTAGCTTTGATCTGATGCGTAACGGCCAGAAACGGAAGCGTCCCAGCCGTTTAAGCGCCATGCGGGTTCTTCTGATGTCTTGCTTTTGGTGGTTGATACCGCCGTATACTTCTCTGTTGAACATATCTATGATCAGGTTGATTTCCTTACCCAGTCCAGGGAATTGGTCTATGAGGCGCGAACCATACGCCGCAGGCGTTTCCGCCGGGAAGATATGAAACCCGCTTCGGCGCCCCCAGGATAAAAATCGGTCATATGTTTGGGCGACGCTGTCATCACGCCGGATGGCCTGGAACAGTTTTTTTCTGAGGAAAGACCAGATCTTTTCAAACCAGGCAAACATCCGGTACAACAGATTTCCATGTTGAAAGGCTGGCGTACCGGCATCTGTTCTTGAAAGAAGCCAGCTTAAAAGGTTTTTTAGCAGATGAAAGGCAACAATACACAACGCCGTCAGCACAATCAAGCCGATGGAGACAACCAATCCCCGGAAAATCCATTCCATAAACCCTTGGGCAGACATCTGTAAGGGGCCCTGCTGTTGCCATGCCATGTTGTTGTTTGATTTCGGTAGCTGGTATGTGGGAGAAAACGATGGAAAAATTTGTAGTACCCAACCGACCACAGGCACGATTAACCATTTCAGCATGGCATATCCCGTGGCTGCCGCATGCTTTAAATACGGAATGAAAAGCATGACCATACCTGTTCCCAAAAAGACAGTCACAACCGAAAAACCGATAATGACACCCGCGCCTTGGTAACCATTCATATAAACCCTTGTCTCTTCGATTTCATTTCTTGAGAAGGCTGTGGCCAGCAGACCGAAGATGACAAAGGGGAACAGGAAGAGATCCGCTATAGGATTGGCCAATCTTATGATCAAGGTATTTACGAAAATAAGATAGAAAAAAGATCTGATTCCCGAATCGAATCTTGAAATCACCTGGTCTGAGGAAATGGATCTTCCTGCAAACAAAGCCCCCTGAATCCAGAACAGAGATATCCCTGCAAACAATAAGGTTGAAATAAAGAAAATGGCTACCGGTTGCAGGGAAAGATCCGCAATGTTGAAATGCCGGGTCAACAGGTTTTTGATATAAAACAGGTCAAATTCTGATTGAAGCAGGTGAATCAAACAGCGCGTGACTATAATAAAACCCATGGCATGCAGGAGGATGACATATATGATGCGAAACCTGTTTTTTGTTAAATAGCTGGTGAGCAGGGTTGAACAGAAAAAGGCGGTTACGCACGCGCTAATAGGAAACAAACGGGTGGTCAGACCCTGGGAAAAAAACATCATCCAGGCATAGGCCCAGCAAAATTCCATGCCTGCCAAGGATAATCGCAGTAGATATGCATGATGGTGTTTCATGTCCGGTTGCTTCATATTTACACTAGGCTGTTTGAGCGATTAATGCGTTTTTGCCACAGATGTCATCGATTGTAAAACAGGTTCCTATAATTCGATCATGAGTTGCATCAGGACAACTGATGACAGAGACCACCGGGATGTTGATCTGGTTGAAATATGCATGGGCATCATAAAACGCATGGTCATTTGAATAGGACGCATAGATACAGCTCACTCCCGATGAAAGCGCAAGCCCTGCATTCAAAAGCGCACCTACGTTTCCGCTGGGCTTTATATTCACGCCTGCCAGGGATTCAAGAATGGCTGCCAGCTGTTGAGGGGTTTTTGAAATGGGAACGACAGATCCACCGTTGCCATTTACATGACCGTTTGTCATCAGACCTATGGGATATCCTATCCGGTCATACTGAACCGCAATGGAGGCGATGACTTCTATGGTCCTTTCAAATGGTGTGTCTGCATTATTTTCAAAAAAACTTTTCACATCCAGTACAAAAAGAATTTTTTGTTGAACCGTCGGCTCGAAAATTTTTTCCTGCAGACGAAGGTACCTTGCGCTGGCTTTCCAGTGGATATATTTTGACGGGCTTCCAGACTGATAATCCCTGGTACCTTCTATATACACAGGGTCAAGCACCGGTGTTTTGGCCTTTGGAATTCCAAAAAGCGCTTTTGGAGAAATAAAAAACGGGGAAAGTTCGACAATTCGTGGATATACAATCAGGCGCCTTGAAGGCGTTTCTGAGAGTTCATTTTGGAAAAAATCAAACAAATCACCAATGATAAGGTTGGCAGAGCCGATTTCATATATTCCCCTGCAAGCTGCTTCACATTTCAGGTTAAAGGTCACTTTTTGAAACCACATCAATGTCCCCTGTCTGTTAAAGCCATTACTAGTGAAGGTTGAACGAAACAGGTCGTTTGGGGGAACATCGATTCGAAAACCGATGGGGAGCAGTTTGGCATTTTCAAGCTCAATATCCAGTGCAAATGACTCACCGGGAAAAACCCGTTTTTTGTCAAGAATTAGATCGTAGTGGACATGGCGAATACTTGCCTTGCACCAGAGCCTCGTACTTACATGAATGAATACAAAAAGCAGGGAAAACACTATAAAACTTCGAAGCCCGAATACCATGGAAAAGAAGAAAAGAATTCCGGCCAAAGCGTTAATTACGCCTGAACTTACCATGGACCGTTGTGTGATTGTCATAGCACTCATGTTGTCTGCTCACTCCATCGTTGCCGGTACAGGCATATTGGATAGAATGCCGTCTAAAACATCTTCGGCTTGTGTGCCGCGAAGTCTTTCTTCCGTACTTAAAATCAAACGATGGGAAAGAACAGGGGGGGATAAATACTGGATGTCATCGGGCAGTACATAATCACGTCCTCTGATGAGGGCAATCGCCTGGGCTGAGCGCATCAAACCGATGGCCCCTCTGGGGCTGACGCCAAATCGCACGGATGGATGATCACGGGTTGCCCGGACAATATTTGTGATATATTCCCGTATTGGAGAAGAGATATAAATGTTTTTTCGGAGATGCTGAAGTTCGGTAATGTGTAAAGGTGTTGCAACCGATTTCAGGTTTTCCAGGGGGTTTTCCTTCTGAAACCGCTCAAGGATCTTCATTTCTTCATTCTTTTTGGGATACCCCAGGTTGATTTTGACGAGAAACCGGTCCAGTTGGGCCTCAGGTAAAGGGAACGTGCCTTCAAGTTCGATGGGATTTTGTGTCGCGATAACGAAAAAGGGGGCAGGGAGTAAAATCGTATGGCCGTCAATCGTAACCTGGTGTTCCTCCATACTTTCCAGCAGGCTCGATTGGGTGCGGGGGATGGTGCGGTTAATCTCGTCTGCCAAAAGAATATTGGTGATCACCGGTCCTTTCTGAAATGTGAATTCCCCTTTTTTTTGATCAAAGATATTGAATCCGGTTATGTCTGATGGCAGCAGATCCGGTGTAAACTGAACCCGCTTGTATGAACCGCCGATGCTTCTGGCAAGGGATTTTGCGAGCAGGGTTTTCCCCAGTCCGGGCACATCTTCGATCAGCGCATGCCCCTCTGCGATGAGGGCCACCAGTAAAAGTTCAATGGAATGATTTTTCCCGACAATCACTTTGTTGATATTGTCGATGATGTTGCCGCATAATTGAACATCAGACATGTCTTCTCCTCAACGTTTGGCCATACCGGCATGGCTATGTAATTAAACGCTATCCGTTTTTTTTCATAGTCCAATTATAGGAATATTTGTTTTGCTGTTAATAATGATGAGTGCGTTCACTGAACTTTGTCAACATTAGTGTGGCGAATGGACATTTGTCAAAACATTTTTTAAAGATAGAATTCTGTTATCCATATCAATTTGCATTAGCGGACTTTCCCCGCAGCAACAGCACCAGGGGGATGGTGCTCAGAAACAAGAGGCCGAAAACCCATGATACTTCGTTATAGGCCAGCATGGCGGACTGTATTTTTACAACTCTGTCGGTCAAAAAAATGGCTGCATGGTGCATGGCCTGGGGGTTCAGTCCCGCATGACTCAGAATTTGTTCGGTGGCTCGGCTGTATTCGGCATAATTCGGGTTAAACGGGTTGACATTGTCGATCAGGTAGGACCGGTGAATCTGCTGCCCACGCGATACGATGGTGGCGGCCAATGCATAACCGATATTGCCGCCGACCCGGCGTGAGAGCGTGTAAATACTCGTGGCATCCGTCATGTCCGGTTTCGGTACAGTGGATAATGACAGGGTACTTAAGGTGACGAACATGAATGGCATGCCGATCCCCATGATCAAAAGCGTGGGAACCAGATTCCAGAACCCTGCCGCAAGGGATAATCCTGAAAGGTCATAATAAGACCAGACCGTGATTCCCACGCCAAACATCACCAGAATCCGTGCATCCACATGGTTATAAAGCCGGCCCACGACAGGCATGCAGATCAAAAGCATAAGCGCTCGCGGCGCCAGCACCAATCCTGCCTGAAATGCCGGGTATCCGAGAAGATTCTGGGTAAACTGCGGCAGGATGAATGTGGTGCCGAAAAGCGCGATCCCGAAGATGATCCCCATGGCCGAGCCAAGGGACAGGGAAATGTTTTTTAAAATCCGGAAATTGATGATCGGTTCCGGGTTTTTCAGTTCCCAGAAAACCAGGCCGACCAGCGCGGCAGCACAGACGGTTGTTCCCAGAATGATCAGGTTGGAATCGAACCAGTTTTCACCCTGACCCCGCTCGAGGACGATCTGCATGGTGGTAAGCGAGAGGGTCAGAAGAGCGATGCCCATCCAGTCGACGTTTTTTACACCGCGCCTCAGATACTGCGGATCATGAACAAAGGCGCCGATCATCACCATACCCACAAGGCTGACCGGGACGTTGATGAAAAAGATCCAGGGCCATCCGTAGTTATCCGTCAGCCAGCCCCCCAGAATCGGTCCCATGGCCGGTGCCAGAACCACGCCCATGCCGAATATGGCCATGGCCATTCCCTGTTCTTCCTGGGGAAACGATTCCCTTAAGATCGCCTGGGAAACCGGGATCAATGCGCCGCCGCCGATGCCCTGCAATACCCGGTAAATGAGCATCTGGTGAAACGATGTGGCCGTGCCACAGAGAATCGAGCCCAGCGTGAACATCCCGAATGACCACAGGTAGAGGCGCTTTCGGCCAATAAGTGCACTGAACCAGCCGGCCATGGTCACCATAATGATTTCAGCGATGCTGTACGCCGTAGCCACCCAGGTGATGGATGACAGGTCTTCACTGAAGGTTCCCATCATGTGGGGCATGGACACATTTACCACACTGATGTCCATGACGGCCATAAATGCGCCGAACATCACCGTAATGGCCACCACCCACTTGTTGACTGCTAAGGCCGGGGCAGAGGTATTTTCGGAAAAGACATTCATGTCGTCTCCTTGGCTCCTTTGTTCCCAGGCGGAAGGGGATTATTATCCGGAGCATCTTCCGGCCATCCGCTATCCCCGACATTCACATCCGGCACCACCGACATTCCCGGAGTCAAAAGAACAGGGGGCGCGTCTTTCTGTGGGTCGAAAACGATTTTAACCGGCACCCGCTGGACAACCTTGACATAGTTGCCTGTGGCGTTTTCAGGCGGCAGCAGGCTGAATCTGGCGCCTGTACCGCGCTGGATGCTGTCCACATGGCCGTGAAAAGCAATATCCGGATATGTATCCACTGTGATCTCGACAGGTTGACCTGGCTTCATCCGCTTGATCTGTGTCTCCTTGAAATTGGCGGTTACCCATACTTCGCGGGGGACGATGGCCAGAAGGGATTGACCGGTTTGCACGAACTGGCCGGGTTCAACACCTTTCTTGGCCACAACGCCATCACAGGGGGCCAAAATTTTCGTATAGGACAGGCTTAGCCGGGCCTGGATCATTTCCGCCTCGGCTTTGTCCATATTGGAACCGGACACATCGGCCTGAAAGCGGCTCTGCTGGATGCGTTGGGGTGCGGCTTGGGCCATGACCAGACGAGCATCGGCCTGGTGTAATCTGGCCTCTGCGGCTTTCAGTGCAGCGTCTGCTTCCTGAACCGCCGCTTTTTGGATTTCGATTCTTTTTTGAACGGCTGTCAGGCCTGCGGCAGTGATGTGTTCGGCAACCTTTGCATGATCCAGATCCTGCGGGGATACCATCTGATGTCTGGCGTTTGCCGAATCGGCTTCTGCACGGATTTGATCGAGAGCTGCCTTGGCCATGGCGAGCCGGGCCATGACTTCCTGAACAGCGGCTTTAGACGCTTCCATGCTGCTCCTGGCTTCATCCAGTTCCGCAGTTGCGGTGATCTGGGTCAGTTCCACCTCTATATTTCGTGCCTGATCAGCTGCCTTTGCCGATTCAAGAGCGGCTTTTGCCGCATTCAGGCGGGCGTCAAAATCACCTGGGTCCAGTTCGACCAGGAGATCACCGGCCTTTACCCACCGGTTGTCTGTTGCATAGACCTTGATCACGTGCCCGGCCACCCGGGGGCTGACCGAAATAATCTTGCCATCTATAAATGCGTCGTCAGTGGATTCGTGGGATAAGGAATGAATGAAGTGGGGGATGCTGAATACAAGCACCAGGACAATCAGCCCGGCTGCTCCCATCCGGATTATTTTTTTTTTGCGTGAAAGGCCGGGGGCGCTTCCTGGGATATCTGTCGTCATTACGGGGTCCTTGTCATCTGGTGTCGTCTGGTTGGTTTGGGTTGTCTGTATCATCTTTGTCTCATTTTTTTATTTTACTGAAATTGCTTGCAGCCCGTGGCAGTCCAGCGGAAATATCAGGTTTGAGAGATCCGGTTACGCGAAGCAGTCTTAAATAGTCGACGTTACGGTTGAATTCTGCTGCTGAAAGAGAAAGTTCGGCAGAAAGGAGACCGTTTTGCGCGATCAGACGCTCAAGGTTGGTTCCTATCCCTGCGTTCACTGCAGCATCTGATTGCTTCAGGCTTTCACTGGTGGCCTGTACCTGAATGTTCAGTTGATTGATCTGTTGGTCATCCTTCCTGAGATTTTCAACAGCCACTATCAGATCTTTTACCACCTGCCTTTGGGCATGCAATTCGGCAAGCCGGGCCTGCCGCAGCCGGGAATATGCGGTCCGGACATCCGCATGAATCAGTCCTGCAGAAAAAATCGGTACATTGATCCGGATCAGAGAGGTCCAGTCCACATCGCTTGGAAATGATTCCCGGGACAGGTAATATGACAGATTGAGGGAAATCGACGGGAAATAGTCGCCCCATGCCGCTTCAAGTGAGGTTGCCGAGGCCTTCACCTGCTCATGGGCGGCAATCAGGTCCTGCCTGTGGGAATCGGCCAGTGTCAGGAGCGATTCCACCTGCCATTCGGCCGCAGGGATCTGGAGATCGTTTGCAAACGGTCCCTTTACTTCCGGTACACCAATTAAATAGGCTAACATGGCCCGCCCGGTTTTCACGTCGTTTTCCGCCTGAATCCGGTTGCTGCGTGTTTTCGCAAGCTGCGCTTCAGCAAGGGAAATATCCATTGGCCGTGCCATGCCCGCCTTTTCTTTCACCCGGATATCCGTTAACTGCTGACTGCCGACCTGGACGGAATACTGCAAAACCGCTGCCTGTTTTTCCGAATGCATTACCTGAAAATAGGTCTCTGCCACATCCAGCATAAGGAGCGACTGCCGATCCAGCAACAGCGCCTCTTTCATTCGTGCTGAAGATCCGGCTGCCTGAAATGTTCGTGCATCGCGAAACGGATTCAGTGTCATATTTCCCGTTATCGGCACATCGGTTGTTTGGGTGGGAACGAATTCGGTAATAAGCGGATTGCCGGCGCCAAGTGATGTCTCTCCCTGGTGCATGAATGCCGGGGCAAAACTGATCGTCGGCAGGAAAGCCGCAAAGGCCCGGTCCTTGTTGATTAGCGTTTGAAGGTAATCTTCTCCGGCAATGGCCAATTGTTCGTTGTGCGCATTGGCAAGTTTCATCGCCTGCGCCAACGTAAGTGGATCTTCAGGATGAAACACTGCCTCGGGTGTGTATTGTTCGGCATCAAGGACATCCCGATAGCGTTGTACGTCCTTGTCCTGGTTTACCGCACAACCATTCATAAAAAAAAGCAGCATCACGCCTGTCATCCACACCCATCTGGATCGGTTCAGCATACATCCTCCTTGACGGTTATCGCTGCCTTGACGAACCTCAGGATATGATCGGTCAAAGCTTCCCGGTCAATTGTTTCGATGCCGTCTATTAACGCTGACCTGACAAATCCGGGGATATATCGGGCGGTCAGTTCCGGATGGGGATCGATAAAGATACCCTGAGAAATCCCACGACAGATGATCGATTCGATCAGGTCTTTGAATTCCCTGCGTTTTGCATCCCATTTGGCGCGTTCAACCGGTCCCCAGCTGGGAACCGTTCGCATCACTTCAAACAGATGCGGGGTTTGGTATGCAAACCGGATGGTTTCCCGGATGACAACTTCCATATTTTCCTCAGGGCCATAGGCCTCTTCGTCCATCCGGTCCCGCAGGCAGTGAATCAGGCGGGAAAATCCGCTGTAAAGCACAGAAAGATACAGGTCTTCCTTGTTTTTGAAATACGTATAAAGCGTTCCCTTTCCCACGGAGGCTGCTTCGGCCACATCACTCAGCAAAACCTTATGAAAGGGTTGCGTGGCGAATAGTTTAGCCGCTGCCGTGAGAATTTTTGCCCTTTTCTGTTCATCCAGCACCTGCATGGCTTTTGTTACCTTTCGCATTCAAGGCTTAATACAATATCACATCAATCATTGTCATGTTATTTTCAATCACGGTGCAAGTTTTTGGCCACCTATCCGGTTTGCCAGAGAAACGATCGTCTCTTCAGCCGCGTCAAATCCCATTTGCGACATGTCGATGGAAAGATGATAATTACGGGCATCATACCATGATTTTTTCGTGAGCCGCTCGACATACCGCTTTCGATCCAGATCCATGGAATCGATCAGTTGACTGGCAATGGTTTCGCTATCAGCGCCGTAGAATTTGATCAGCCGTTCGATACGAAACCGTCTGGGGGCATGGATAAAGATATTCAGCAAGCGGGCCTGTCCGCCAAGAACATGGAAACCGCAACGGCCAACGATCACGCATGACCCCTGGGCAGCCAGTTGCAGCAATACCCGCTTTTCCGCCTCGATCAACTTATCATCTGAAATGATCGGCGGCGGTGGGGTGGTGCTGATGATGTATTCGGGACATGTGGTTGAAAATGTTTCTATCAGTCGAATCCAGAAACTTTTGATACGCTCTTCCCGATGGGCCAGATCCGCTTCGGTCATTTTCAGTTCTTCTGCGGCATGCTGGAGAATCTGGCGGTCCAGATAGCCCAAACCCATTCGGCAGGCGATCCTTCGGCCCAGTTCGGCCCCGCCGCTTCCCGGTTGCCGGGCAATGGTGATCTGAAACGGTAATGGTGTCGTCATGGCAACCCCCGTGTGACACGTGTTTTTTGTAATCCTCAAATGATTGAGGGGGGTGGTTCCAATCGGCACAGGCAATACCGACCGACCGGTACTGGGCAACCATACCGGGTTGCCACAGTCCTGTCAATTTATTTCCATACATGGAAAATGGCGCATGGGGTCTAAAACCTGCAAGTGAAAAGAAATCCTATATATGCTGGTCCCGTATAGGGAAGAACAGACCATTTCTGGCCCTTTACTCGGTGAAACGCCGGTACCATGTAGCCGGTCAGACTTCCCATGAGAGCACCCGCAATGATATCCGTGGGATAGTGCTTCCCTGCACGGTACCGAAGATATCCGGTCGCCGAGGCCATTAAAAGCGATCCGCTCCAGACAGCAGAGCAGTATATCCCTTGTATGGCTGCTCCACATGTCGCTGTGCTCCGACCCGTTGAATGTGGCAGACCGGTCGAAACAGTTTGCATCGGACCTTGAGAGCGACTGCAAGTCATTTGAACCCAATGTATTTTGATCTCTGCCCAAATAGTGTGCCCCGACCTTTGCGGCCAATCCGGCACCGGCATGCGCCAACTCCGTTTCATAGCTTAATTTATAGACATTCCCTGAAGCAGAAAGAGGCGGAGTTATGTTGAAAAAAATGATAAACAGGCAGACGATTTTAAAAATCAGTTTCAGTGCAGTTTCCATGTGGCATCCACCCAACGCTTCGGGTATTAACATCAAGGCTTGTGCCGGTATCTCCGGCAGATATGGGAAACCGTAACCCGGTTTTCTCATGAAAGTCAAGTGAGCCACGGAGCTGCATAGAGCAACTTCAAGGCTTACCGGGCAGTTACCTTGAATCGGCCGACCATGCTATTCAGCTTTTCTGCCATGCGGGAGAGTTCAGATGAATTTTTATTTACCTTGGAGCTGCTGTTGGCCATTTCACTGATCGTCCGGGTTAATTCTGAGATTTCAGATGCTATGTCTTTGGATACATCGGAACTCTGTGAAACGTTTGTATTGACTTCATTCATGTTGGTTGAGGCCTGGGATAAATTGCCGCTGATCTCACGGGTTGCAATAGACTGTTCCTCAACGGCTGAAGCGATCGTTGTGACGATTTCATTTACATTATTGATGACGCTGGTGATGGCTGCCATTTCTTTTACTGTGGATTCTGTAGAATTCTGGATTGCCTCGACGCGCTGTTTGATCTCTCCGGTGGCGCCTGAGGTCTGCATGGCCAGATCCTTGATTTCGTTGGCGACGACGGCAAACCCTTTGCCGGCCTCTCCTGCACGGGCTGCTTCTATGGTAGCGTTCAAGGCCAGCAGATTGACCTGCGCGGATATCTCCGTGATGGCCCCGATAACTTTTTCGATTTCCTGGGCGGCGTTACCGAGCGTACCCATCTGTTTGGAGACTGATTCGGTTTGTTTGACCGCTTCATGCGTCGTCTCCCGGGCTTTTTCCGTATTCAGGGCAATTTCATTAATGGTTGTTTCCATTTCTTCTGTGGATGCAGCCACCATATTGATATTGCCAGTGGTTTGGTCCATCGCGTCTGCCACCGTATTCATGCTGATACTCATTTCTTCCCCGGCAGTTGAAACAGCTGTTGCCTTTGTGGACATCTGGTTTGCTCCTGAGGACATCTGTGCTGAAACAGCAGCAAGTTCTTTTGAAGAAACAGTCAGTTGACCTGCGTTTTGAGCAACTTCCGTGATAATCGTCTGAATTTTCTCTATAAAAATGTTGAACCATCTGGCCAGTTCACCGACTTCGTCCTTGCTGGCAACGGTAAGGCGCTTGGTGAGATCTCCCTCCCCTTCTGCCGCATCCTTTAAACCTGCCACAACGCTGTTGATGGGTTTTACCACTGAATTGGCGATGAAAAAGATCAGTGTGCCTGTCAGAAGAACAATAAATGCGGAAAACAGGATATTGAAAGACCTCAGTCGGTTGATGGGCGCAAAAATTTCACTGGTAAAGCCACCCACACCAAGGGTCCAACCGGTCAGACTGTCTTTACGGAAGACAACGATTTTTTCTGCGCCATTCCAGACATATGTGATGGTTCCGTTTTCCATCTTCATCATTTCCTGGCCAAAATCCAATGTCTTCATATTCAGCTTTAAAATCTGGTTTTTGTCAGGGTGTACAACAATGTAGCCCTCCTGGTTGTAGATATAGCCATATCCGTTTTCACCCACCTTGATCGGGTCAATGAATTCATGGGAGAAACTGTTTAGTGCCACAACGGAAAACAGGACGCCCTCTATTTTACCGTTGATTTTGATGGGTGCGGATACAGATGTGATCGGATTTCCTGTCAGCCTGCTTTTCAGAATGTCGGATATGACAATATTGCCATTCCGGCTTTCTTTAAAATACTGCCGGTCAGAAATGTTAAGTTTACCGACAGTGTCAGGAGTGGATGCCGCTATCACACTACCGGAAAGATCGGCTATGCAAATATCTTCATAATATTTGCCGCTATCCTTAAGCTTTTTCATATAGGCGTTTGCTGCTGTTCGGGCTGCTTCGCCTTCTTCATCGTCTTTTAATGCGGTCTTGAAGATATCAATTTCGCTCCAGTAAAGTACTTCAATCTTTCGGTCATTCATCCATGCAGTCAGGAATTTTATGGTGAACTCTGCAATTTGAGTTGTCTGGCCGATAAGGGCTTCTTTAATCGCTGTCCTGGATTTTTGATATGAAATGATGGACGATATCAGCATTCCAAGGATCATGAGTGTTAATGTGGGAATGAGAAATTTTTTTTTCAATGAAAGATTCGTTTTCATGATACCAGCCATTATTTCCTCCTTTTTAGGTAAAGCAACTGGGGGCACATATCTGAGATAATATAGATCGGGGAATTATCCTTAAGAAAAATTTTTAAGGCACAGTCAAGAATTGGTACTCTGGGGTCAAACCGGAAAAATGATGTCCTGTGGTATTGTTTCTGATTTGGAACATCAAAAAATTTTTGTTAAGCATAATATAATGCAAGGTTGTTCACAAGTAATATTTGATGAATTATCGGGCTGCTTCTTATAAAATCTTCACAGATGGTCATTCATTTATAAAATGACAGAAGGTCCCAGATGCCCGGGGTTGCATTTTGAAAACGATCATTTTTGAAAATAATGTTGACACCGGCAACATTATTTTTTAAGTCTATGTTTACTGTGTAAACATTGGGAAGGTACATGGCAAAAAAACAGATAAAAAAATCCTATCATCATGGTCACTTGAGAGACGCTCTCATAAATGCCGCACTGAAATTAATTGAAAAAAAAGGCGTAAAAGGGCTGACCCTTCGGGAGATTGCCAAGCATGCCAAGGTCAGCCATTCTGCCCCTTACCGTCATTTCAAGGACAAGGCGGACCTGCTTACCGCAGTTGCGGTGGAAGGGTTTGAAACGCTCGTAAAAGAGACCCACAAACGGTTTGAAACGGTTTCCGGCGATCCGCTTTCCCGGTTTCGGGAAAGCGGGCTTGCCTATATCGATTTTGCCATCGCACACCCATCCCATTTCAGGGTGATGTTCGGGCTGGGGGAAAACAGACAACAGACACCGCCAGCGCTGAAAAAAGCATCGGGTGAATCTTTCAGGATTCTTTTGGATAGCATCATGGCATGCCAGGAAAAAACATATATCAAAGCAGGTGATCCCATGGAACTGGCACTTTGTGCATGGTCCATTGTTCACGGATTTGCAACACTCTATATTGAAGGGTATATCAAAAAATATGATTATGAGGGAAATCAGCGATTAAAGGAAATGATCACAGATAATCTGTATCTGGGACTTCATATAAAGCCTTAATAAGAAACCATCTGTTCATCACACGGTACTCTTGTGGGAAAGGGAAGCCGTGTCAATTCTAACCTTTTAACTGAAGAGGTGTACCATGGCGGAAGATATTTACAAAAAACTGGCTAATGTTCTGGATACGTTACCAAACGGTTATCCGGCCACAGAAAGCGGTATTGAACTCAAGATTTTGAAAAAGATTTTCGAGCCTGACGAGGCAGACCTTTTCTGCGATCTGAAACTGTCCTTTGAAACGCCGGAACAGATATCCAGAAGGACGGGAAGATCTCTTGATGGTCTTTCCGGAAAGTTGACCACCATGTGGCACAAGGGGCAGATTTTTGGCGTTGATTTCGGAACAGCCAAACTCTTTAAGATGATGCCCTGGGTATTTGGCATTTATGAGTTTCAGCTCAAACACCTGACCAGGGAATTTGTTGAAATGGTGGAAGAATATATGCCTTACTTTGGTATGCAGTTTTTTTCCAATAAACCCCAGTTGATGCATATCGTGCCTGTGGAACAGGAGCTTAAAAATTCCCAGGAAGCCATGCCGTATGAACGGGTGTCATCCATTATTGAAAAAGGCCTGTCTTTTGCCGTAAACGATTGCATTTGTAAAAAAGAAAAGGAACTCCTGGGGGAAGCATGTGACAGGCCCATGGAAGTGTGCCTTGCAATTGCTCCTGTTCCCGGTATTTTTGATAACCATCCTTTTGGCGCCAAACCGATTACCAAGGAAGAGGCTTATGAAGTGCTTCGAAAATCCGAAGAAGCCGGACTGGTTCACATGACCAGTAATTTTCAAAATGGCCATATATATATCTGCAATTGCTGCAGCTGCTGTTGCGGCGTGTTGAGAGCGATCAATGAATATGGTATCTCGGAAGGGGTGAACTCATCTTATATTGCGCAGATTGAAACAGATACGTGCGTGGGATGTGGCATTTGCGCGGATGAGCGGTGTCAGGTTCATGCCATCGAGGAAGATGATGGCGCATATGTCGTCCTGAAGGATAGATGTATTGGCTGTGGGCTCTGCATATCCACCTGCCAGGTCGAGGCCATTTCACTTGTGCGTAAGAATCCTGAAGATATCGTTAAACCCCCTGTGGATGAAATGGACTGGTATAAAAAACGAAGTGAAATCCGGGGGGTGGATGCGGGAACGTATATGTAATGACTTTTTTCATTTTTCTCCCTTTGACGGTGACTGTCTCGTCAAGGGGAGACCGTATTGAAAGCCAATCTTAAGGATGATGACAAAATGGAATTGAAAAAGACAACCCGGAGAACGTTTTTGCGAAATATGGCTGTTTCAGCTGCTGCCATATCGATAACTCCGGTACCGGCTTCGGCATGTATGACGATTGACACAATCAAGGGAAATGTGCCCATGAAAAAAAGAGACGTGAAGCATGTCCTTGTTCTCTGGTACAGTCAGACCGGCAACACCGAGCGGATGGGCAGGCTGATTTCAAAGACACTTGAAAAGCGGGGTATCACGGTCACTGCATCTGAGATGAGAGAATTTGATCTGTCGCATTTTCCAGATGTGGATCTGATTATTGCAGGCTCGCCGGTTTTTTATTATGACACACCGGATTATGCTAAAAAATGGATCGATGCGATGCCGGATTTAAAGGGTACGCCTGTTGCCGCCTATGTCACCTATGGGGGGCCTGAAGGAAACCAGCACAATGCAGCCTGTTCCATATTAAGGCATCTTTCGGACAGGGGAGGGGTGCCTGTGGGATTGAAGTGGTTCATGAACATGAGCACGTTTCCCCTGGCCTGGTCTGAGGAAAAGGTTCACCACAAGACCTGGATGAGCCGTGATCTGCCGAATGAAAACACGTATAAGGATGCACGGGCGTATGCGTCGTTTCTGGTCAGCCAGGTCGAACAGGGAAAAGACAGCGTGTTCTCCAAAAAGCTGACCTTAAGGGAAATGTCCATTTTCTTCGGCCCTGAATGGTGGACGAAAAAAATTGTAAAGAATCATTCCATAGACAAAGATAAATGTATTCAATGCGGAACCTGTGTGGACAAGTGTCCGGCACATGCCATTGATATCGATCAGTTCAAAATAGACCGGAAATCATGTGTGCTCTGCTTTGGCTGCATCAACAATTGCCCGGTCCAGGCTGTGACCATGACCTATAACGGCGAAAAGGTATCCGGATATCCCGAATTCATGAAACAAAAGAAGTTGAAGATTATCGAACCGGAAGAATTGCAAGGGTGATCTTTAACATTTTAAAATTGCATCATCCCATGATGTGTGGGATTTTAATCTTGACAAAACAATAATCGACTATCTATAGTCAGCTAACACGCCATATCTATCCTGTTCAAGATAATTGAAATCATTCAATATGATATTGGATTGGGATATTGTTTTGTTTATTATGTAAATTCAAATGGTTTGGCTATGTTGTGGGAAATCGCCGTTTTAAAAATCGTGTAAAGGAAGGAAGCTGTTCATGAAAAAGAATAATCCGTTATCGATGATCATGTTTATTTTTGTATGGGTGGGGTCTTTAATGGCAATAACTGCCTGTGACACAAGCACGACCAAACTTGAGTGGGAACATATCTATGATGAAGCAGAGACGTACGCCGGGCCATCAACTATTTTCGAGGCCAGGGATGGTGGGTATATCGTTTATGATTATTCATATGTACCGAATCAATCGATGTTAATGAAAATTGATAATCAGGGGAATCCGTTATGGCAGGATATTTTTGACCGGGACGGTGCCCTGGCTTTCCGTGAAACAACGGATGGCGGTTATCTTATGAAAAGTATTCAGGCAAAAGAGCTCCTTCTTAAAAAACTGGACGAGAACCGCGAGTTGATCTGGCAGGCCACATACACAGTCAGTGCCAATGAAGATATCAAATCGTCCATGTGGACGGATGATGGCGGATGTGTCATCAGTGGCTTGGTGGATAACGATCCTGAAGCTGATACGGCGTTTATCGTCAAACTGGATGCCTTGGGTGGTGTTGAATGGAAAACAACCCCTGAAAACGATTTCTCAATTTTGGACTGCCAGGCCAGTGACGGCGGCTTCATCGCGATGACCAAAACCGAAACAGAAGACGGAAACCAGTTCTGGATGCATAAACTGAGCGCATCCGGTGAATTTCTCTGGTCAAATATCGTTCATGAAACAGCTATCACCAGATTGCCCCTGGGCAATGTCACCTTTGCCGTTCGGACGTTGTACAAATTCAGGGATATCAAACCGTTGATGGCAGGGGGCTTTATTGCAACAGGCGCAATTGAAAGTATTTATATGTCGGATGAAGGCGATATTGAGAAAGACAATTCTTCCTTTGTCATGAAAATATCAGACTCAGGCGAGCTGATATGGCGGAAATCTTTTATGGCCCAGCTTGGATACGAAACATCCTACTTGACATGGAAATATGCAAAGCATGTTATTGAGACGGTGGACAAGGCGTATGTTGTCACCGGATACGGATATAAAACAGGGCCAGACGGCGCTGTGCAAACCCTGTGGATGGCCAAATTATCAACCAACGGCGTTGTCCTGCTCGATAAAAAGTATGACACTGATTCTGAGGAACCCGATTCTACAGGAACCGCGCTTTCCGCCACCCAGGATGGGGGATACATCGTGGCCGGCCTAAAGGGAAATTCAAACAGGATAATGAAATTTATCGATTGACCCAAACGGTTGCCGATCATCAGACCGGAAGGGTTGTTTTATAAATTTCAAATCCGCCGTTCAGGCTTTTGACGTTGAAGCCCTTCTGGGACATGATCCGGTACCCCAGATACCCCCTCAATCCGATGGCGCAAAAGACGACATACGATTTTTTCCGGTCAAGTTCGCTCAGTTTTTCCCGTAAACGTTCAATGGGAATATGGATGGCACCTTCAATGGTTCCTTCCATGTCGATTTCCAGTGGGGTGCGAAGATCGATCAGGGTTGTTTCTGATTGGTCAATCCCGCCAATTTTATCCCAGTGGATAACGTCAATATCTCCATTGAGAATATTTGAGGCCACAAAACCGGCAATATTTATCGGATCTTTGGCCGCAGAATAGGGCGGCGCATAGGCCAGTTCGAGACGTTCAAGGTCGTGAACTGTCAACCCCGCATAGATAGCGGTTGACAGAATGTCAACCCGTTTGTCAACCCCTTCACCACCGACGATCTGTGCGCCTAAGATTTTTCCCGTTCCCGGTGAGAAAAGGAGCTTGATGCCCATGGTTTCTGACCCCGGATAATAGGAGGCATGGGAACCTGAAAAGGTATAGCTTCTGATGTAAGCCATGTTTTCCGCTTTGAGGTTTTTTTCGGTAAGACCGGTGATTGCAGCGGTTTTCTTGAAAACTTTCACAATGGATGTGCCAAGGACGCCATGGAAAAGGGACGCGCGGCCCAGCGCGTTGTCAGCCGCAATTCTTGCCTGTTTATTCGCCGGTCCAGCCAGGGGAAGCAGCATTTCTTTTCCGGTGATAAGATGCCGGTTCACGACCGCATCGCCAACCGCGAAAATATCAGGGTCGGATGTTTTCATGGCGGCATTCACTTCGATACCTGACCGGACACCGAGTTCAAGACCTGCTGTTTTGGCAAGCCCGTTTTCCGGTCTCACCCCCACAGCCCAGATAACCATATCGGTGTCCAGGTGATACCCGTTTTCAGTGAACAGGCGGATTTTTCCATCATGCCGTGTGATGCGGATTACCCGATTTTCAAGATCCAGCATCACCCCGTTTTCCCACATGTGTTCATGGAGCATGGATGCCATTTCAAAATCGAGTTGGGGCATGATCTGATCCAGCATTTCAACGAGGGTTGTTTTAACGCCTTTTGCAGTGAGGTTTTCCGCCATTTCCACACCGATAAACCCTCCTCCCACAATGACTGCGGATTTGGGCGTGTGTGTTTCCACAAAGGCCATGATCCGATCGGTATCCGGAATCGTCCGGAGTGTAAATACCTGGCTTAAATCCAACCCTTCAACTGTGGGAAGAACCGGTTCCGCACCAGGTGAAAGGATCAGTTTGTCATAGGATTCCTTATAGGTTCTGCCGGTTTTTAAATCCGTGACAGCAACGTGTCTGTTATCCCTGTCTATGGAGAGGACGCTTGTAGACGTTCGGATATCAATATTGTATCTTTCTCTGAATAATTCGGGAGTGGTTACAAAAAGGTCGTCGCGGTTTTTAATGGACCCGCCGATATAGTAGGGCAGACCGCAATTGGCAAAGGAGATAAATTCACCGCGTTCAAATATAACAATGTCGGCATCTTCATTTAATCGCCTTGCCCGTGCCGCTGCAGTCGCACCACCTGCGACCCCGCCTACGATTACAATTTTTTCTTTCATATCAATCACATGCCTTATGAACACTCAAACCATTTGTCATGTGATCGGAATCACGGAGTCCTATGGGCGTGTTCTACAGGGATATCAAGCGGTTCGTATGATCACTAGTTACCCTGTTCCGCCATATAGTCATCATAAATGGTTTCAATGATCTGTTTATGGTTTGCCTCTTCCTGGGCCAGAATATTGAATATTTTCAACTGCTCATTGTCCTTTGCCTTGCTGGAGATTTCTCTGTACATGGCCAGAGATTTTTCTTCCCGTTTCATGGCCAGTCTCAACCGGTCAGGATAAGACATATTTTGATCGTACTTTACATCAACCAGATAGTCGCTTATTTTAAGATCAGTAATATTTTTGAATTGATATTCTTCGGCCAGTTTTTTGTTTTTAAGGAAATTTTCCAGCATGGTTACGTGCTTTTCCTCTTCCTTTGAAAATTTATGAAACGTTTCTTTGGCGCCGGATGCGGTTTCAAGTTTTGAAAGGTCCTGATAAAATGAGACCGCTTCCTTTTCTTTTTCAATGGCAAAATTGATGATATCTCCAACTGAACTGAAACTCATTTTTTTTCTCCTTATTGATAATAAACGATCTATCCTGAACGGCCCGGAAAGCACGGCTTATACGTTGGCCGACAACTTGGCCTTGATTAAATCAGGAATTTTAGGCATTAAATCGGTAATTGTCAATAAATCTTCCCTTGTTGTCCTTTATCACTTGTGTCACCGCCACCGGAATCAGCGCCTCCTCACCCGGAGATACGGCATCAGAAACTGCAGCGATCAGATTGTATAGATTGGTTTTGAAAAGTTGTTTTTTATTTTGCTTAGTGCCATTTTTTCTGTCAGAATGATTCACTTTCATATGATTTCCTCCGTTTAGGGTATCGGACTGGATTTATTGTCGTTTCAACAGACATTAATGCATTAAATGTGCCAAATGTCATCTTTACTTTTTAAATGGACAGATTTAAGTCAGGCATACATTTTGAATAATTCGCGAATAAGTCAAAATGTGCAATTGATATTTTCGTGTATCGTCAAGGGATCAATATTTAAAAAAAAGACATTGAACAAGGAGGGTAACATGACAATCGACAAATTAATAATGAGAATTGCAGGGTCGTTTATACTGATCAGTCTTCTTCTTGCATGGCTTCACAGTTCCTACTGGTTGATTTTTACAGCATTTGTCGGAGCCAATTTGCTTCAATCCTCATTTACCGGATTCTGCCCCATGGTCCCCATATTGAAAAAATTCGGGATAGAACCTGGAAAGGCATTTGATTGACACGTTTAATATTTAATTCACCGGCAGGGTTGGATGAAACGTTTTTTTTGATACATCTGTGTTTCAAAATACAGTGTCAAACTGATTTTCACTTAAAATAATAGTTGCGAATAAAGAGGTTTTAAGTTTTATTGGTGTTAGCATAGCGTGAACCCAAATTAATCTTGAATTTTATTATTAGGAGGTATGTATGGACAGGTATGTATGCGATTTGTGCGGTTATGTTTATGATCCGGCTGAAGGTGATCCTGATAACGGCATTGATCCGGGTACGGCGTTTGAGGATCTTCCGGATGGGTGGGAATGTCCTCTTTGCGGTGCGTCAAAAGATGAATTTTCAAAAGAAGAATAAGATAGAGGATTAAAGGAGCTATGAGACCAAAAGAGGTTGTAAAAGGTATTTATAATGTTGGGGTTATCGACTGGAACATCAGGGATTTTCATGGATATTCCACTGAAAAGGGCACAACATACAATGCCTATCTGGTGATGGACGAGAAAATTGTCCTGATTGATACGGTAAAAGCACCGTTCACAAAAAAGCTCCTTGAAAATATTTCAAAGATAGTTGATCCAAAACAGATAGACTTTCTGATCAGTAATCATGCTGAGGCAGACCACTCCGGTGGTCTGCCGGAAGTTATGAAGGAAATAGGAATAGATAAACCGGTCTACTGTTCAAAGCTGGGAGAAAAAAACCTGCGGCGTCATTTTGGTGAAGGACTGAATTATCAGCCCGTTGAAAACAAAAGTGAAATGACAACAGGAAAAAGGAAGCTCCTGTTTCTTGAGACAAGGATGCTTCACTGGCCGGACAGCATGTTCACTTATGATGTAACCGACAAGCTTCTTTTCTCAAGTGATGCCTTTGGACAGCATTATGCCAGTCAGGAGATGTTTGATGATCCGGCAGACACATCACTGATGGACCATGCAAAAAAATATTATGCCAATATTCTGCTTCTTTATTCGGATAAAGTCCGTAAACTGATTGAAGCGGTAAGGGGCATGGGAATTCCTATTGATACCATATGCCCGGATCATGGGGTGATATGGAAAAATAATCCATCACGAATTATTGATGCCTATACGACCTGGAGCGAAAGACGTCCTTTGAAAAAAGCGGTCGTTATCTATGATACCATGTGGAACAGTACGGTTCAAATGGCCGATAAAATTGTCGCAGGTATTGCGGATGAAGGTGTGGATGTGAGACCTCTCCATTTAAGAAGCTTTCACAGAAGCGACATTATGACAGAAGTGATGGATGCCAAAGCGGTTGTTGTCGGTTCTCCTACCCTTAACAATACAATCTATCCCACTGTGGCCGATTTTTTGACGTATATGAAGGGGTTGAGGCCGGCAAATAAAATCGGCACATCTTTTGGTTCATACGGGTGGAGTGGGGAGGCTGTGAAAATAATCAATAGCGCGCTCGAGGAAATGGGGATTGACCTGGTTGATCCGGGTGTGAAGGTGCAGTATGTCCCGGACAAGGATAACCTTGACGAATGCTATGCATTGGGAAAAAAAATCGGGCAGGCGGTGAATGCCTCATTTGAATAAACGATCGGGAATGAGCCGGCCAGAAATAGAGCTAAGTCTTTGTATCCTTTGCGAGGTTTGCAGGGGCGCATGCCCATCTGTCTTCAGACTAAACAGCGCTGGGTATATGGAGGTTGCAGACCTGGATCAGTATCCGGAAACAGAAGTTGATGAGGCGATAAAACATTGCCCTGCCAATTGTATTTCCTGGGTAAGCAATGATGGATAAACCACGGGGAAAATTATGGCTGGTCGAAAGCTGAAGCAAATCATTCTTGAAATACTTGAAACAGAAGATCTGGATCAGGGGATAAAAAAAATTCTTTTTTATCCTTATGGCAGAAGTATAGGCCCTCTGATTTCACTTTTCTGCAGTAAGGAACCCCTGATAAAATGGAAAGCTGTTACGGTTATCGGGGTTGTGGCCGGAAAAATTGCAGATGCGGATATTGAGTATGCCAGAGTGATTATGAGACGGCTGATGTGGACCCTGAATGATGAGTCTGGCGGCATTGGCTGGGGTGTGCCGGAAGCCATGGGAGAGATCATGGCATTAAGTGATGTCCTGGCAAGGGAGTATCATAAAATATTAATTTCCTACATATCGCCAGGGGCAAATTTCCTGGAAGTACCTGCATTGCAAAAGGGTGTGTTATGGGGGTTGACGAGGCTTGCTTCAGAAAGGCCGGAATATCTTGATGGCGCGGTCGAGTTTCTCCCGAAATTTTTCGATTCAGAAGATCCGTCCTTAAGAGGGCTTTCCGCATTTGCAACGCTTAAGATCGATCCAAAATCGTCAGATAGAATACCCGAGAGTTTATACCAGGACGCTTCGGAAATCGATTTTTATCAGGATGGGGAAATCAACCTGTATCTGTTGAAAGATTTTTTAAAGCTTGCCGTTTCGTCCCCTGTGAATGTTCAGTGATACATAAGTGTGTCACACCGTCATTCGAGACAGAGAGAATTAAAATTCCTTTTAATATTAAATTGTTATTGTAAAATGGATGACTGGTTCGCTTCAGAGCGCAAGCGGTCTTTCATTTCTGCATATGAATCGAAAAGCCATATCCTGTTGGTGAACCCTTGCCATTCAAGCCTTTTTAAAAAAATCAACCGTTTTGGCACATATGTTGAAATGTCATACTGCTAAAGAATAAAGCCGTTTTTTTTTATGTCAAATTATTAAAAAGGACAAAGCCAGTGAGACCATGCGATCATAACATCAAATTAACCCTGGAGCTTGTGAACGAGATGATCAGGCTTGCCGATCAGGGCGATGACAATCGCGATGATTCCGGATGCGGAATTTTATATGGAATCTTGAGGGATTCAGCATACAAGATTAAAAAGATAGCTGAAGAGGAAAAAGATGCCCATATCCGGAAAGGCTGGTGGAATACCAATCAAATGATCAATCAATCAATGGAAAAGGAGCTAAAGAATGGCTAAGTATGTATGTTCGGTTTGTGGTTATGTGCATGACGGGAATACCCCTCCGGAAAGATGTCCTCAATGTGGTGCGGCACAAGAGAAATTCAGTGAGAGAACAGAAGGTGCTCTGGATTGGGCAGACGGCCATGTCATCGGTGTGGCAAAAGATGTTGATCCGGAAATTTTGGAAGGCCTTCGTGCCAATTTCATGGGAGAGTGCACCGAAGTCGGCATGTACCTTGCCATGAGCCGTCAGGCAGACCGGGAAGGATATCCTGAAATTGCCGAAGCCTATAAGCGGATTGCCTTTGAAGAGGCTGAACATGCTGCAAAATTTGCCGAACTCCTTGGAGAAGTGGTGGTCGCAGATACAAAAACAAACCTGAAGGTCCGTGTGGAAGCCGAATATGGTGCATGCAAGGGCAAAAAGGATATCGCCACCAAAGCCAAAAAACTGAACTACGATGCCATTCATGACACGGTGCATGAAATGTGCAAAGATGAAGCGAGGCATGGCCAGGCATTTGCCGGGCTCTTGAAACGATATTTTGAATAAAAGTTTTAACCCATAAAAATCATTACCCTTCCTCCATCCCCAAAGAAAAGACCGGGTGATGCAAAATGCATCCCCGGTCTTTTTTTTGATTTGCTTTAAGGCTTCATTTAAAAATAGATACGGGCACCCACGGATATGCCTGTCTGGGTCAGAGATTGGTCAAATTTAGATTTGTCTGTTGGGAAAGCTGTACCGCCGTCTTCTTGTTTTATTTTTCGATCGCCATCCATATCGATTTTAAGATATCGGATTGTTCCAGTGAATGAAACAGAGTCTGTCAGAAAACGTTCAATACCAAGGTTTAACCCATAGAAAATGCCATTCCCGTCTTTTGTTTCCTTCAATTTATATGGAATCGACGCCATTGTCCCATCTTCTTCATTGGGATATTGATAGTCACCTTTCTCTTTATATTCATCCTTTTCCATGGCAAAACCTATCCCGCCGCCAAATATAACAAAAAGATTTTCTGTAACCGGCAAGTGGTAATAAACAGACGGGCCTATTAAAAAAGTTGTATAGTCGCTGTCGGATTTATAACTCTCAGCCGTACTATCAAAATCACCGCTTCCAGTGTTGGACTCATAACTTAAAATAAGACCCAGTTCCAGGTTATCCATAACAAAGTAGCCTATGCCCGTATTGACACCAAACGAGTCTGTTTCATTGTCCGGATATGTATTTTTCTTATCTTTCGAATCAGACATGACAAAACTCAGATCCAAATCTCCACTCAGTGCAATGGTCCCCTTACCGATGACTGCATTGCTGCCGAAGCTCCATCCGGTAGAAACAAAAGCCGTCAGTGTTACCATAGCAGTCAAAGTGATTATCCCTTTTTTTAACATCATGCTTCCTCCTTTTTATGTGATCATCATGCGATCTATTATGATTCAAGTTTTTAAAAACAGCGTTGAAATGATTCGGTGAAGACAGGTCAAACAGTTAATATACTGATCTTCTTCGCATAAAAAGAGCTGAATGTCAATTTAACAAAAGGGGTTGTCCTGTGGATGCTTTTTGATAAGCGTTGACACATCTACAGCCCGAATGGTATTGGTTTTTAATATTTTAAGATTAAAAAACATGGAGTGAAACGCATGATCGCTATGCTGGTCAGCATTTTTATAAGGGGTATATTGAGCTTGCGAAATATTACAGTGGTCACGTGCCTGGTTTTTCTGCTCATGAGCTGCTCACCTGAGACCCATCCGGAAATACCGGACATTCAGGATGGGGTGTCGGCTTTTTTGAGATTATCTGCCAAAACACCGGATTTCGGCACCCTATATCGTATCAATTCTTTCATGTTTTCAAAAAATACAATAACCGGCGAAATCATAAAACGTAAACTGCCATGCCTGATGGGGGCTGTTTCTCCACCTGTATTGAGACAAACTCCATTTGAGACGGTTCCTGCCGGTAACCATATTTCCATGAATGTGACAGGACGCATCGATGACAGACGATCGCTCATCTTTTATTATTTAAATCATGAGTTGGCCTTCGACACCAGAGCCGGTCATATCTATGACGTCGTTATTGAAATTGTTGATCACCATCCGGGCAGGAAATTTAATATGATCGTCTATGAAAAAGAGACAAATTCGGATGACGAAAAAGGGGAAGAAATTGTCATAAACCGGGGATTCCCACTGAATGCTACGGAATGGGTATTAAACCCCATACTTGTCCCTGCCACAGATATTTGTATCGACGAATAACGTAAAGACGATCCCAAAGGTTACAGGTAATTTTTAATGAAAGAAGACCCCATTAAAATCGGCATCAGCACCTGCCTTCTGGGGAAAAAGGTTCGCTGGGACGGCAATCACAAACACGATCGATTTCTCACCGATACCCTGGGACAGTATGTGGACTATGTGCCGGTCTGTCCGGAAATGGAGTGCGGCATGGGGGTGCCCCGGGAACCGGTCCGGCTGGTGGGCGACCCGTTTGCTCCCCGACTGATGACTATCCGTACCCATAAGGATTTCACCGGGCAGATGAAAGCCTGGGCAGGAAAGCGTCTTTTGGAACTGGAAAAAGAGAATCTCTGTGGCTATATTTTCAAATGTGATTCCCCTTCAAGCGGCATGATTCACGTGAAGGTTTACGGCGAAGATGGTAAATCCGCAAGAAAAGTGGGCGTCGGCATATTTGCCCGCATGTTCATGGATCATTTCCCCAGAATTCCAGTGGAGGATGATTGCAGGCTCCATGATATCAAAATAAGGGAGAATTTTATTGAGAGGATTTTCATGCTTAAAAAATGGCGGGAGCTATTAAAGACCGGAAAAACATTAGGCGGGCTTGCGGACTTCCATACCCGGCAGAAACTCCTTGTCCTCGCCCATAGCGAGACGCACTACCGTGAGATGGGCAGAACGGTTGCCGAAGGTAAAAAAATGCCGGTAGATAAGCTTTTTGATACATACGAACACTTGATGTCCGATGCCCTGAAACTCAGAAATCATGCCTGATATCTTTTAAAAGAATAAACACAGTGTCTAAACCTTTACAATGGCTTTAAAAAAGTCTATATGATCTAATAATATCATTTAATAGCCTTTTTTTAAGCTTTTATTGTCTATATATTCGATGCCAGGCGATCGGCAGGGTTCATGCTTGACATTCATCATTTGTATAAATATAATAGCTTAAAAATTGACTTTTAATAATTAATTTAACAATTAATATACTTAATTGGGTCTATTATGGATTATTATTCAATGACCGACAAAGGGATTGCGGCAGAGATTGGCGAAAGGATCAGGACGTTGAGGCTTCGGAAAAACCTGACCCAGCAGCAATTGGCCGATCACGTGATGCTGTCCTTAAATTCCATCAAGGCTCTTGAAAAAGGAAAGGGCAAAATGATGACCCTGATCACCGTATTGAGAGAGCTGGGCGCATTGGATTCTCTGGATGCGTTTGTCCCTTTACCCCAGATCAGCCCGCTGCAACTGGTAAAACTTAAAGGGAAAAATCGGGAGCGGGCAACCGGAAAGAGAGGCAGTCAGCGGTCAGAAGGAACATCCGAATGGTAGCCAAAGTGGATACGGCCCTTATACGGCTATGGGGCGATGTTGTGGGTGCTGTGGCATGGCTGGAAGAAAGGCAGCACGGTGTCTTTGAATATGCACCGGCATTCCTGAAAAAGGGGCTCGATATCTCCCCCATTCACATGGGCATCCGGGAAGCCCGGCAGGGTAATGGTACCTTTTTTTTTCCTGGACTGAACCGAGATACCTACCTGGGGCTTCCAGGCCTTCTGGCAGATTCGTTGCCCGATAAATTCGGAAACAGCATCATCGATGCCTGGCTGATGAGAAAGGGCAGGACCCGGGAAAGCTTCAGTCCGGTGGAGCGCCTCTGTTATACAGGTAACCGGGGGATGGGCGCCCTTGAATTCGAGCCTCCGGTCAATCGACAGTTTGACACATCTGTTTCTGTTGAGGTTGCTCAACTGGTGGCACTGGCCCAGCAGGTGATGGCCGAGCGAAAGAAGCTCAATGTGTCAATCGGCGCGGGCGACAGGGAAAATGAAGACGCCCTGATGGATATTCTTCGTGTGGGAACCTCTGCAGGCGGCGCTCGGCCAAAGGCTGTCATTGCCATGAACGACGAAGATCAAATTATTTCCGGCCAGGGCAATGTGCCTGAAGGCTACGACTACTGGATTCTGAAATTCGATGGTGTGGACGATCTCGAACTGGGTGAGCCCAAAGGATTCGGCCGTATTGAATATGCATACTATCTGATGGCAAAGAAGGCGGGAGTCATCATGACCAGGTGCCGCCTGTTGGAGGAAAACGGCAGGGCGCATTTCATGACCCGGCGGTTTGACCGGATAAAAGGAGAAAAACATCATCTGCAGTCTCTATGCGGTATCGCGCATTATGATTTCAATGTGGCAGGCGCCTGCAGTTATGAACAGGCTTTCTCTGTAATGCGAAAATTAAGGCTTTCAAAAAAAGATGCGGTTCAGCAATACAGACGCATGGTCTTCAACGTGCTGGCGCGAAACCAGGATGATCACACCAAAAATATCGCATTTCTCATGGACAGGGAAGGGCGATGGGCTCTGTCGCCTGCCTTTGACCTGGCCTACTCGCATAATCCCGCCGGCAGATGGACAAGCATGCATCAGATGAGCATCAACGGCAAACGGGATCAATTTGTTCTGGAGGATTTGACAGAAGTGGGGGCATCGATCAGCATTCCAAATACCCATGATATCATCGGTGAGGTGGCGGAAGCGGTGAACTCATGGCCGGAATGTGCAAAGTCGGCAGGCGTTTCACCGTCTGTTACCCAGAAGATCGGAAAGTCTCATCGCCGGTTGGTTTAAATTGTATTCATCCATCCCTTTTTCGGAAACAGTGATTTATTTCAAAAGAAGAATATATTTATTCAGAATCTGTTTGGCGCGTTCATCTGTTTCCTTGAACTCAATACCAGCCTGATATTTTCCGTCTTTTTCTTTTCTGGTGTAAATGACTGTCCCCATAATATCAATGACCTCATCTTTAAGGCCGATACTAATCGAAATGTTCGTATTTTCAATTATCTCGACATGGGTTTCGAGGAGAATTCCATTCTCACTGATATCCAGCGTTCTGCCCATTCCTCTTGACAATTCATTATTCGCATGATCAAGACAGGTGTAACTTAACAGATTCAGTGAATGAATACGATCGTCTTTTCTTTCTTTATAGGCCATGAGAAAACCTCTTGGATAGAATCGGAATGTTTAAAATCCCGTGAATTTAAGGCCATACAATATCCAGCACCCCATAACCGGATTTTGTTTTTTGCCGGTGAATCTTTCAGTCATGGTTCCACATGTTATATGGTTTTGCTATCAACATAGGTAACGCCAAGCCATTTCATCGCTTCTTCCAAAGAGGTGAACGAATGCACTTCCCATGGAATTTCTTTTACTTCGGAGAGTATCTCCGTCATTCGTGCCAGACCAAAGTCAACAGCAGCAGCGGTTAAAAGTGCGGTTTTGCCTGAAACACGTCTCTGTCCCCTGCTCTTTGCATAGGATAGCATTTTTTCCACTTCCATATAAGAGCTGCGTGCGCCCTCTACCTTTCTGAAGTCCCAAAGGACATTGGCCGTGGGTTTCCCTTCATAGAATGATTCCATTGCGTTCAATTGTTCATCGGCTTTCAGTTCACCTGTGACCAGAAACACGGTCAGATTTTGATCCTCTATGCGTTCAATCGTAACCGGCATTCTTTTTCTCCACGAATGGCGTTGCTCCATAAGTGTATCAATTGGCAAGTACGTTCATTTCACACAGGATGATTACCGGCCAAAATAGGCAACCAGAGAAGCCTTTGCTGTCATATGCTGATTCAGAACAAAACCAACCATGGCCGGTGACGTTTCTGCAGTTAAATCCAGTTTTTCCGTATTCAGTGCATAAACGGTGAAAATATACATATGGGGCTTGTCCCCCTCAGGCGGACAGGCGCCGCCGAATCCGGGTTTTCCGAAATCCGTCATGCTCTGAATGCTGCCTTTGGGCGCCAGATTTTTTTCAATATTTCCCGCGTTTGCTTTCAATTTATTGATATTTGAGGGAATATTGAAAATGACCCAGTGCCACCAGCCGCTTCCTGTTGGCGCATCAGGATCATATACGGTTACAGCAAAGCTTTTTGTGTCCTTGGGGGCGTGGGTCCATTTCAGCGATGGTGAAATGTTTTTCCCTGAACAGCCAAATCCCATGAAAACCTGGGTTTGCGTCAGCTGACCTTTTAAATCGTCACTTTTCAATGTAAATTCTTCAGCATGCAAACTTCCGGCAAAAAGGAGTCCAAAACCAATGATAATGGCCATATATTTTTTCATGTTAATTCCCTCGCATCGTTTAGGTGTGTGCCCTGTAGGGGGTAATAGGCTAATCAGGGGGAGTCCCTTATAGCTGAGTGGTTTATATGAATAAGCCTTTAGCATGAACGATTCGTTAATAGCAAGTCGCTTTTTAAAAACAGTTCAATTTCCGGATATAAAAAACCGACATTTAAAAGCGCTGTGACATGACCCGCAGATGGTACAACAAGAAATCTGGCATCAGGCCAATTCTTTGCGCAGCACTCTATTTTTTTTCGGATGAATCAGCCGGTCAATGATTCATCTCTATTTGTTCCGCGATACCTACCTGGGGGTACACCTACTGTTTTTCTGAATATTCTTGAAAAGTGGCTCTGGTCATAGAATCCCATTTGAAGAGCGATGTCAGCCATACTGTGGGAGTACAAAAGCAGTTTTCTGGATTTTCGGATTCTGAAATCGTTCAGATATTCAATGGGCGTTATGCCCATCTTTTTTTTGAACACCCTGTGAAAATGAAACGGACTCAGACAAATGCTCTCTGCTATTTTTTGAAGAGAAAGATTTTGTGAATAATTTTGTTTGATATATTCGCAAGCTTTTTTGAAAATCCCTTTTTCGTCCCCTGGTAGTCCCATGGAACAAGAAGATGCTGAAAAGGTGATTATCAAATAGGCAAAAAATGAGATGAGGGTATGCTTGAACCGGATATCTGATCCCGGATTCTCCATAATGTCAAATATGTGAAAAAATTTTTCTGACAGCACCTTATCCTTGCAGAGAATTTGGTTAAAACATGGACCCTTTACCTGCGTTCCTGAAATCTGCGAAGCGATTTTTTGAAGGATTTCAGAAGGAACACAGAGAATTTTATAGGTGTGCCCGACGTTCCTTTCAGAGGTGCAGGCATGAACCTGACCCGGATTTAAAATAAATATCTCTCCCTCAGCAATTCGAGTACTGCCTGTGTCAGAGGTTATCTTTCTCATCCCCTGTTCCACAAGGCCGATGACATAGGTTTTATGAAAATGGCGGCGAAAATGGTTGTGAATATACTTTCCGGATACCCCTTCAATACCCGGAAGATCAGGGGAACGGAATACTTTTAGACTTTCGTTTTGGCGCATTTTCACTCCTGTTAGTAATTTTAAGAGGTTATAGCATTGCCGGGAAAAATTTGGCAAGAAGAATCAAACCATTCCCACCTGCCTGAACAAGGTGGCTTTCTTTTTCAGGAATGACCGCCATCTTTCCAGGGCGATAATCAAACCGGTTTTCAATGAGCTGGCAGAAACCATCACCTTCTATCACCTCATGCAATTCCAGGTGGTTTTCATGACAGTGCATTTCAAGGCAGCAGCCCGGACCGATTTTAACCAGATGAGAACTGAAAATATGCCCTGTATCTTTCCCTCGGATCATGTGTTTAAGATGAATGCCATGAAAGGAAGGATGTTTCATCCATTTTATGCCCGGCAGACTGTCTGAATGATCTTTGTAATGAACGGCGCCATTATCGATTTGCTGAAAAATTGTGAAAGCTTCCATTTTAGCGTTCTCCTTGTTTAACGGTTTGTTTCTGATGTTCAGGTTTTATCAAGAAAGCAAAATGACAAGCCTATAACTTAAAATATTGTATAATCTTGCTGATTTCAGGTTTGAAGGGAAAAAAGATAACCAAAACCGGAATGGTCGGTGAAATCCAATTTTTAAATAAAGTCTCCGGCGAAAACCATTAGATCGCGACGAGTTATAAATATTATAATCGCTTAAAAACGAACAAGTTGTTTCGCGCAGAACCAAAAAGGGATATGGCTATTCTTTGCGCTATAAATATTAAAAACTTCGCGCTTGACACTCATTTTAATTTTTGCAATAGTTTTAATTAATTTATATAATATTTTAAATCATTTTGGTTATTTTTAAGGAATTATACCTTAAATTGGATATATGAGTACGCCAGAATACCCAATATGTCTTTTAGCAGGTCAGCGTTCATTGAACAGGGCCACATTGAGGGTATGATACGCAAATGAGTTCAGTGAGTGTTGAATGGAAAAGGAGAGGGAAGATGGTACGACAATTAACTTTGGTTTTGGCGTTGATTTCAAGTTTGATGGTCTTCAGTTGTGATGTAAACCGTGAGTATGACGGAAATTACGGGATTTATAGTGATCTGGATGTGATTGCATTTGCGCTTGCCGGCTATACGTCCATCTCGGGCAGTCTTGTTATTGGTCATAGTGAGTATCCGGATCTGTTTACAGAAGTGGTTACGAGTTTAAACGGGTTGAGCAGTTTAAAGCATATCGGCGGCAGCCTGTTCATCCGTCGTCATGATCACCTGAAAAGCGTGAACGGGTTGCAGAATCTGGAATCGGTTGGCGAGGATGTGATCATACACAGCAACAGCATACGTAACCTGGATGGCCTGAGAAGTCTTGAATCCGTGGGTGGAAATATCCGGATAGGAGAAGAAAATATTACGAGCCTTCAGGGACTGGCTAACCTGACATCTGTAAACGGGGATCTCTCTATCAGATCGTCTTCCTTCCTGACCGGTCTTGAGGGGCTTGACAATATCTCAACCATCAACGGGAGCCTGATAGTTAGTCTAAATGATTCTCTGGAAAGCCTGACAGCGTTGAAAAATCTTGTATCAATCGGCGGAAATTTGGAAATCAATGATAATGAGAAACTGTCCATGCTGGGAGTGGATGATTTGAGTCTTGTTTCCGGCTTCTTTTCCATTACCATGAATGCCAATCTGCTTACATCTGATGCCGAAGCCTTAAGAGACCAAGTTCTGTCCCGTGATGGCATTTTCGGCACTATCATGATTGAAGGCAATCTGGATGGCGCCTACCCCGGACCTGTGTGGAAAGGTAACTATCTGATTGAAAATCATTCAGACCTGATTGCTCTCTCTGGCTATAACTATGTAAGCGGCGACCTGGAAATCATGAGTGCATCAGATATAGCAGACTTGATTGGCCTTGAGAGTCTTACGCGAGTCGGGCATTCGTTGCGCATTTATAATAATGACTCTCTAACCCGTCTGGAAGGCCTTCAAAATATGGCTTCTGTTGGTAATGCGTATGCGGTTTATGGTAACATCGAACTCTGCACCAGCGCAGCCGAAGCACTGCGAGACCAGATTCTGGCTGATGGCGGAATTGGTGGTTTAACTCAAATCCGCGAGAACAAAGATTGTGAATAGACCGCCAAATCTATAGCACAAAACCAAAATATATCCGGCTGTCCAGATCATCCTGGTAGATTCCGATTTTTTCCAGAGGTTTGGCCCAGGTGATGTAGAAAGAGCTTTTCCGGTCCTTCCAGAAATCAAACAGGCAGGTGAACGTGGTCTGGAAGGATTGGGGATGCGCCGTTTCTGTGCCATACGAAAAATACCCGATCTCTCCGATTTCATACTTCAGGCCAAGGTTGCACCTTTCGTAAAAGAACGTCCGGTCAAGGATGGAGATAAGAGGATTTACACGAACTTCGATTACGCCCCGAAGGGATTTCCGGACCCGGGTTTGATAATAGGTGTAGCCACTGTAGAAATTTTCTGATCCCAGATAGTCGTATGTATATGGGGCGATTTTGTCGCCCCTGCTTCCGCCATCCCAGAGAAAACCATCAACAAGTAATTTTACGGTCAGCCGGTTCATGGCGAACATCATGCGTCCTTCTGTATCGAAACTGGTTCGGATGGCACCTGTATCATTATAATGATTGTCGGTTGAAGAAAGATATGCTTCTCCGAATTCATTCTGCATGTCAAGATAAACAGGGTAGGCATTATCATGGTGTTCAATATCCGCACCCAGTTTGAAATAGGGCGTTCCCAGGTCAGCAGGATCAAATTTTGATAGGGTTGTTGCATGCTCCCAGCGAAGCGCCCAGATTTTTGATTTAAAAGTCTTGCCAATGTTTCCTTCCGCAGAACCCTCTCCATCAACGGTATGCTCTATGTCCAGGTCATCCTGAACACTTGTAAACGACAACCGGATCGCATCATCTGAAAACAACTGGTAGAAAAGACTGACCTGACTCTGTACTCTTGAGGTTTTATAGAGGTCATGGTAGATGCCTTCATCATATTCCATATAATATGTGTCGATCGAAAAACCGGCTTTCAGATAAAACTGCCGGATATCCATGCCAAGAAACAGGTCACCGGACAGATATTGAAGTTCTGATGTTTCAAAACCTGTGGGAAAATTCAGGTCAACGTTTGCAATCAATTCATAGCTGTTTTCCGGTGCGTTCATAAGATTCAAAGTCGTTCCGATGGATAACTCGCCGGTTGATCCGCCGTCCGAGTCGCTGGAGTCCTGGCTGACGTTCTGATAGGAGACATTGAGCGGTGGCGTACTGAAAACGATATTCGAAGGGACGGCCGCAAGCATTTCCTCTTTGTGAAATATCGTTTCATCCTTTGAAGGGCCTGCGTCTTCCTCGTAAAGAGCTGGCGATTTTTCAGCCATATCCACGGATACGGCGTTTGTTTTTTTAAATGGATCATCCAGTGCATATCGCTTATGATCGCCATTTTCAAATACCGAGCAGGAAACAGTAGGTCTGCCGTCTTCCATAACATCAAGGGAGGGAAACCGGACACCACCTGAAATATTGGTCAGCTTATACCAGGTTTGAGGGTCTTCTTTGATATTACACCAGTAAAGCTGAGGACTGCCGTCGATGGTTGCGGAAAATACGAGTTTGTCTTCACCGGCATACACACAGTCTGTCACGTCCGCTCCTGTTTCTCCCCAGATAAATGTCAGTTCCTGATTTTTCAACAGGCCTGCGCGTTTGTAATCGCCGGTTCCCATGGAGACAACGGCAGATTCAGTATCAATCATGGACAAATTGAATACAGCGATATCGGATTCAAGAAGGATCAACTGTTTTTCCAGGCCATCCGGATAACGGAGCATCAGCGTTGTGGTGCCTTTATCATAAGCGGCATACATGAGGTGCCCGTCTTTCACATCAAATGCAAGGCATCTTTTGCCATGGGTCACGCGGGATAATTGGCCATCAGGACTCAATTTGTAAATATCATAATTGTCAACGCCTGTGGTGCGATTGTATACCGACCGGTTAAAATAGACGGACCCATCCTGAGCATCCCTTTTCAGTATCATGCCTGCGTCGTTGATTTTTCGTGCTATTTTTTTCCTGCCGTTTGAGCCATTCTCTTCTCCGGTATTACCTGACACGTCCTTTTCTTTACTGACGTCTGACATGACATAAAGATCATACCGGTTGTAGTCATGCGCCCAGTTGGCGATAACGTATTTCCCGTCTTCCACGGAATACAGCTCCGTGGTGAGCACGTTTTTTTTGAAAGGATAGAGAAGGCGTCCCGTAACCTTGTCATATTCACCCTGATACTTTTCACCAAGGTTTTTGACCCATTCTTCATATAATGTATCCACGGATTTTCCGTAAAAGGCTTCAAATCCGTTTTTAAAACCGCTTGCCCGGATGGTTTTGCAAAGGGTTTTGATTTTCTTGTCCGGATATTTTTTCTGGAGAAACAATACAAAATCAAATCCCTGATTATACACCAGTTCGTATTCTCGTGAGGTGCCTTCGAAAATCGACATTTCATCCGGTGAAAGAAGTCTTTGATGGATAAAGGCGTCTCTTAAAAGCATTTCCCGGTAGGCGTCTCTGCCATCTGCCTTGAATTCGTGTGAGCCGGATTGCGAAAGCCCCTCGATGAACCATTCCGGTATCCGGGTGTTTCCGGTCGACGTGTAGAACCATCCGATATCGTTATCCGATATGGTGCCGATACCGGCATTGAGATAAAAGGAAGATTTCATGATCCGCAAGGAATAAAGGTGAGCCAGTTCATGGGAAACAAGGGTGCGGAGCTGTTCGGTTTCTCCCCGGAAGAGCGTCATTTCCGTCTTTCTGACATCAAGCCTCACAAGGGAATACGTATAATAGGCATAACCATTCGTGTCATCATAATGATCTGAGAGGGCGATTGAAATTTTATCTGTCAAAATATCATACCCAAAATAATTCCCCACCACTTCAGCGGTTTCCTGGGCAATTTTGATGACATCATCAACCAGATGTTCGGTGTCATCATCATAGGAAATAATAAAATGACCGGCATTGATATGCTGCCATTTGTTTGAAGGATAACCATAAGCCTGACCGGAAAGAATGATCCCACAGAGCAGACACAAGGATAAAGGGGCATAAAACCATTTCATGTTGGCACGCCTTTTTTGTGATTGACTGGCTGTTTTTTCTCATTTCAACCGGGGCCTGATGCCAGTATCACAGTCCGGCGTAAAACAGTGACTATTAAATTTTAAAACTAATTATTTGAAAGACTTGTTTATTTATAATGTACGTTCGAATTGATGTCAATACTTGAACAGAAATGGCCATATGGGTGCAAAAAAAGCAGTGTTTAAGACGAAAACCCATGATGAGTGGTGCGCCATCATGGAACATGTGAACCTATTCCCTGCATAGACCTTCCAGAATAACGGACATTCGACATTCTTTGCAGTCAAATGCCAGTCTGTACCTGTGGCGGCCATCATCAATCCGCAATGGTTCCTTGAGAAGATGTTTATGTTCAGGCCGTTTAAGGCAGGCGTCCAATTGATGCCGGATACAATAACGGGTGGTCATCACTGTTTTTCCGGTAGCATTGAGAAGGGTCTCAAAGGCGGGCTCAACGTGCCGGACTCCATGACGCCGATAAAATTTTTGCGCATACCCGTTCAGGACGTTTGCATTAAAGGTCAATTCTGTCTCCGGGTACGCCACGGAATTGGGCGCCAGTTGAACGCGCTGTCTGGGGAAGGCCTGGAAACGGATTTGAGTATGATTTTCAAGGGCTTTGCGCCGGATGTCATTTAAGGTGCTAAGGGGAATGAAACCAGGGACTTCAGGGTGAACGTTCACCTGAATGACCGTGTAAGGCGTATCGCCGGTGCGGGACAGATGGGTGTAAATCTGTTCTTTCATCCGGGACGGGTTTTGGGCCGCTTCAAACTTGAGGGGCTCTTCATATTGACTCTGGTTGCCGTTTTCGTCTGTTACCTTAAGGCAAATGCCGTTTTGTTCCTGTGTGAAGCTGATTTCCAAAGCGATTTGACGCTTGGCGGCGTTTTTTTTCATCAGGCGGATAAAGGCATGGTCGTGATTGCGAAACAATGGGGTGCCCACACCAAGTTCCTTCAATGAATTGGGATAAATCCGGTTCTCCCTGATCTGATCGATCCGGAATCCCACCAGATTTTTTTCCCGGGTAAAGAAACACAGACCATCTCCATTGACAAGTGTGCGGTTGCTGATTTGGAAAAAATCCTTACCCATGGCCGTCACGGTTCCCACAGGTTGCCCAATGGATTTCTGGGTGTCAAGGGATGCGATTTTTTCTTTTCGTCCATTGATGAAGCCGGAGGTATAGCCGCGATGGAAGGTCCTGTTCAGGTCAGGTGAAAAAGCTAAAGTCGCCGTGCCGGCACTAGACCTTCCATACGCCGGATGCCCCTTTATAAATTGATCAATGGCAATCCGGTAGGCGGCAACAGTGTTTTTCACATAATCCATCTCTTTCAAACGGCCTTCGATTTTAAAGGAGGTTACGCCTGCTTCCACCAGATCCGGGATATGACGGGAAAGGTTCAAATCTTTCAGGGAGAGCAGGAACTTGCGGTCCACCACCCTGTTGCCAGTGCTATCTGTCAGGGTATAGCGGCTTCGGCAGGGCTGGGCGCAGACGCCCCGGTTCCCGCTTCTTTGCGCTACGGCCTGACTCATGTAACACTGACCGCTATAGGATACGCACAAGGACCCGTGGACAAAGGTTTCCAGTTCAATGGTCGTTTCAAGGCGAATTTTTTCGATTTCCTGTAAGGACAATTCGCGGGCCAGGATGACCCGATGAAACCCCACATCTTCCAGAAATTTCACTTTTTCAGGTGTATTGTTGTGCATCTGGGTGCTTGCGATAAGGGGAATGGGCGGCAGATTCAGTTCCAGCAGGCCCGCATCCTGAATGATCAATCCATCGGCGCCCATATCAAAAACCGTGTTAATGATATCAAGGGCCAGGGGGATTTCCCGGTCGGTGAAAATCGTATTTAGGGCCACATAGACCCTGGCATAATAGAGGTGGGCGTGGCGGATCAGGCGTGAGATATCCGCAGGTGTGTTTCCGGCATCCGCCCTTGCGCTGAATTTCGGTGCGCCGATATAGACGGCATCCGCCCCATGGTCTATGGCGGCCATGCCGATGTCGGTATTTTTGGCCGGGGCAAGCAATTCAAGGGGGATGGTGGTCATTACTCGTATTCCTTATATGCCTGGTTTCAACCTGGCAACAGATGCATGGTATTATCGAATTTTTTTAAAAAGGCGCCGATCAATTTCTGGGCCTCTTCAAAAGAAGAATACGCACGGGTTTCGATTTTATCGCATCCGGATATCATGGCTGACAAGGGGCGCCCTGGCCTGGGACGATGGAGGCACAAAACAGGCTTGTCCAATGCCTTTGCCCATCCTATCTCGTAGCCCACACCCAGGGATGGCATCGACACTTCCGCCACCACAAGGTCACACGAAATCAGCCATTTCATATCCCGATCGTGGATATAGCGGTCATCGGGTCCGTCGTCGCCTATTTCCGTAAGCCCGGTATCACCCACATGTTCGGTCAGGACCTGGCCGAAAGACTTCAAAAACATGATCAGGCCATGATAAATGTCAGCATCGTCCCGGCCTCCCCGGATCGATCCGGCAAAATAGATTTTCATTCATTTTCCTTCCAATAACGTCATTGCCTGGAACCGCAAAATGTTATAGCTTTCTTTGAACCGGCTGAGCAAGTATTTAGTTGGCAACGACAAATAAACTTCAGGCAGAAAAAGGCCCTGAACCCTAAAAAGGAGATTTTACGCATATGGCCACATGGCTGATTTACCCGCCTTTTGCCGATCCCACTCAGCCCTATCTGTCTCTGCCTTACCTCAAATCCTGTTTGAAAAACAAGGGATTTGGCGCCACGGTTCTGGACTTGAACGTGTCTGCGGCCCATCACCTGCTTGGCCATGGGCATATACGGGAGTGCACCCGGAAAATCGCCGGACGGTTTGAAGATCTAAACGGTCAAAAAAAGCTCAGCCGTTTTGAAGCCATGGAATATGTGGCTCTTGCCGACGCCAGGATGCCAGCCCGGCGCCTGCTGACCTCGGGAGTCCTGCCCGTGGAAAGCTTTCAGGACCCGGGCCGCTTTTATGATTTCGGCTTATACCGTCAGGCACGAAACCTTGCCGAGGATGCCTTAACCTGCACCAGTGCCGCGTCTTTTCCCTTTCAGTTCCACTTCAACCGGGCAACGCATTTGGGGGTGCCGTGGAGCCCGGATTTGCTGGAAAGCTATTTTCAAAACCGTCAAAGCCCACTGGATGGATTTTATAGCGTTTTTTTCAAGGATTGGCCAGTGGCGGACAAGGATGTGGTGGGCATCAACCTGACGTTTATCAGCCAGATACCGGAAGCATTTTACCTTGCGCAAATGCTGCGCCAAATGAAACCCGCTGTTTTTATCGTGCTGGGGGGAAGCTGCCTGCAACAGATGTTGTCCCACGGCACTGAAGCGTCCCGCCGCTGGGTGGTCACCGTGGCAGATGCGGCCTGCCTGCTGGAAGGTGAAGAAACGCTTCCAAAGCTGTTACAGGTTTTAGGCCGTGATATTTCCGCCAATGATAAGGATATGCATTGGAAGCGACTTGGGGAGGTGCCCAATTTGCTTTTTCGCGAACCCGGCGGAAAATTACAAACTGGCCCGATGCATGTCTCTGATCTCACGTCGCTGCCTGGGCCGGACTACTCCGATCTGGATCTGGATGGATATCTGGCGCCTGAACGAACCCTGCTTTTTGCCCCTACCCGGGGATGTTACTGGAACCGCTGCGCTTTTTGCGATTATGGGTTAAACCGATCCCAATGCCATGGCTACCGGGAGATGGCAGCCGATGAAGCCGCCATCCAGCTGGTCCGCCTGTCCAATGAATACGGCGTGCGCAATTTTTACTTTTCAGTGGATGTGATGGCGCCGAAGTTTGTCCTGGATCTGGCCCGGGCGCTGATACGACGACAGGCAGACATCCGATGGTCGGCCGATTTTCGGATGGAGAACTACTACACGGCCGAGCGGTTGGCCATATTGTATCAATCCGGCCTGCGGGCCGTGGCGTTTGGCGTGGAAAGCGGATCGGAACGTGTTTTAAAAAAGATGGACAAGGGCATTTCCGTGCCTTTGATTCGAAAGGTCAATGCCCGTTTTCATCAGGCTGGCATTGCCACGGCCTGGATGACCTTCAGTGGCCATCCCGGAGAAAGCGTTGCCGATGCCCTTGAGACCACCCGGCTGATTGAACAGGAACAGAACCGTATCGGCCAGTTCATCCTTGGAAACTTCGGACTCACCAGCGGGTCCCTTATCGCAGCAAATCCCCGTCAATTCGGCCTGAAAAACGTGTTTTATTGCCGGGGGGATTCTTTTTGCCAGTTTCCCCTGTATGAAACCGGCCAGCCCCCAAAGGCGACACCGGATGACACCCTGGAAAAAACAGTGGACCGGTTGTCCCGGGCTTACTTTCTCGACCATTATCCCTGGGCCGGGGCCATTTCCACCCATCATAGTTTTCTGTATGTGCTCAAGTATGGACAGCAGGTTTTCCGAAGCCTTGCTTTTTCAGATTCCGGGAAAAAGGGGCCACCCCTAAAAAAAAGCAATTTATCCCTCCCCCCGGGATTGACCCTGAGGCCGAAGTTTCCCATCGAACGGCTGGACAGGGAGCATCAGCAGGCCATGCAAACCTATTTTCAGAACGCTTTGGCAAGAACCCAAGACGGTATGGCACCTCTTGACCATAATCATTTCATGAGATATTTGGGTGCCGGAAATCGAAAGTGATATTCAGGGAGAATTGACCATGCATGTGAGACGTAATCAAATATTTTCCGTATTATTTTTTGTGTTGCTGCTGTTTGCTGTATCCGGATGTGCCGGTATTCAGGAATCAAAAAGGATATCAGAACCCACCCAGGTATGTATTCTTTTTTTTAATGATCTTCATGGTCACCTCTTGCCGTTCGAGGTGAGGGGAGAGGCCGGCCAAAGGGAAGTGGGAGGAATTTCCCGAATGGCCGCACTGATCAAGGAAGTTCGTGCGGAGAACAGCATCAATCATGTGCATACGCTGGTTCTGGTTGCCGGCGATATCCTTCAGGGCACGCCCATGTCCACGGTATTTCAGGGAGAACCGGATGTGTTGTGTTTAAATGCCATGGGTATTGATGCCATGGCCGTAGGCAATCATGAATTCGACTTTGGCATGGCGAATTTTCTGAAACTGAAAGCGCAGGCGTATTTTCCGTTTTTAAGCGCCAACATTGTGAAACAGAATGACGGTCAGCTGCTTTGTCCGTCCCACGCAACCTTTCCCTTAAACACCAACCTGTCCTTCACGGTGATCGGGGTGACCACCCGGAGTCTTCTGACCACGACCCGACCGGATAATGTCGCATCGTTGAAGGTACTCGATTCTGTCACCTCAGTCAGTCAGGTATACGATAGCGTCAAAGATCAGGGACCGGTTTTATTGCTTTCCCATAGCCGTCATCAGACCGATCGGGATATTGCAACAGCCCTGCCGGATCTTGCCGCCATCATCGGCGGACATGATCAGATTCTTTTGTCTCCCTACAGAAATGTGGGGCGTGTACCCGTTTTCCAGGCCTTTGAAAAGGGACGCTACCTTGGCCGTATTGATTTCAGCATAGATGCCTCAACAAAAAGGGCGAAACTCATCGGACACACCTATATTCCCGTGACAGCCGATATACCCCCGGAGCCTGAAGTGGAAACCATTGTGAATTCATACCATGCCAAACTGGGAAACCGGTTCAGGGAAGTGATCGGCCAATCCGCAACTTTCATGGATGGCGAGCGTGACAGGATTCGCTATGAGGAAACCGGACTGGGCAATTTTATCACAGATATCATGGTGACATACACAGGTGCCCGGATCGGCCTGATTAATTCCGGAGCCATCAGAAGCAGCATTAAAAAAGGGCCGGTGACGGTTGAGGATGTATTCAGAGTCATGCCTTATGAAAATGAACTTGTCATGATGGACCTGACTGGCGCCGAGATTGAGCAGGCAATGAACAGATCGGTCAGCGCTTCAAGAGAAGAAGAAGATGGCGGTTTTCTGCATGTTTCAGGTATTTTTTTTGATGTGAAGGACCATCTGGCAAAAAATATCTGCGTAGGGAAAAACCGCGTACCTCTATCCTCCCGGACCATTTACCGTGTCGTTCTGACTGATTTTCTCGCTTCAGGAGGTGACGGCCATGAAACGTTCAAAGACAAACCACTGATAAAAACAGGGTTGCCATTAAGAGAGCTGATGGTGGACACCATCAAGGCAGGTGGGGTGATCCATGCCGAAACAGAAGGACGGATCAGGCGATTGGAGCGATAAATCCAGGGTAAGGGGGTTAACGGTCCAGAGCCAACGTTGAAAAACCTGAAGCTGAGAAGTTGAGCGGTTGAGCAAATCCCTTATTTTGCTTTTTTCAAAGCGTCTCAATTTCCCAACCTCTCAACGTCTGTCATTTCATGAGCGTGAGGAAGAACTCAAGGGAGGACTGGAGGTTTTGATAGGAAAACACCTCAAGAGAAATGCCGCCCTGATAGGTTTTGAGCATCGCTCCGATGGTATCGGTTTCGCCTTCTGTCAGATATGAAAGCGCTTGATGATCTTTTGGGATTTCGCCGGTTCTGTCTACACCATGGAGGTGCATCATGGTGATTTTCTCTCCATAAAGGAGGATCATTTTGCGTAAATCCTGATTGGTGAGGATCAGATGGCCCACATCCATGCACACGGATGTGTGGATCGTATCGACCACCGGCTTTAACCACTCAAACGGGAAAAGCAGGGTTTCAATGGAAATGGTCTGGGGATCAACTCCTGTGGCGACCAGCTCCTCAAGACTTTTGAGGCTGTTTTCCTCCCATACCGGCCTTTGGATCTCACGGTTTTTTTCACGCCCAAAAGGGAGATGAAGGGTGAATGTCTCCGGTGACAGGGGATGCATCCGCTCAAAGACCTTCTTCATGATATCTACGGCCAGTTTCCGAGGCACATCAGAAAAACCCGAGAGTGAAATATCCGTTGGCAGATGGACGTTGTAGGTGATATTGAATTCTTCTTTGAGAGAAAGAAGGGTTTTGATCTGGTCTGTTGAAGGCAGCCTTTCAGCGGGCATGCTTTCTAAAATGAGCAGTTCAATTTCATCCATGAAGGGGCCGAGCTTTTCCACATTGGGAACAATATCTTCAGGGTAGATAAAAGACGGGCATCCCAGCCTGAACGGATAACGTCCTTTTGGGTGACAGGTGAGGTCAGGGTACATGTCATCCTCCCCGTAAAAGTGTGATGATCGATAATAAAAAGACCCATAGTGAGGCAGATACCATCATGAGTCTGCAGGCAGCCTTGATATGATCGGGAACCCCATCTCTAAAATGTTCTCCAATATACGGTTTCTCAACGATTTTGCCGTGATACCTGTTTGGACCGCCAAGCCTTACCTGAAGCGCACCTGAGAAGGCGGCTTCCGGATATCCGGAGTTGGGACTTTTATGGTTGTTCCGGTCTTTTAATCCTGAAGCAAACGCGGATTGGCCGTTTTTAAACAGGAGCTGGGCAGCCAGGGAAATCACAAAAAGAGACAGGCGGGCCGGGATGAAATTGGCCGCGTCATCTATTCTGGCCGCACCTTTTCCAAAATCGATATAGGTGTCGTTTTTGTATCCGACCATTGAATCGAGGGTATTGATCATTTTAAAACAAACGGCAAACGGCACACCAAAAAGAGCGCCATAAAATAACGGAGATATGACGCCATCCACCAGGTTTTCGGCCACGGTTTCAACCGCAGCCCTGGAGACACCCGTCTCGGAAAGTGTATCTACTTCCCGTCCAACGATCCATTTCAGTTTTTGACGGGCAGCGTCTATGCCTTCTTCTGCTAATGCATGATAGACGCCCATGGCTGCCTGTTTGAGTGATTTTACGGAAACGCAGAAGTATAAAAGCACAATTTCGGATATCGTTCCCAGGGCCGGATGAAGGGCGTGCATGGCCTGAATCAGGAAAAGGCTTGAGATAAGGGAAAGGCCGATTAAAAACAGGGCAAACACAAGGCCGTTTACCTGAGTCCCACAAGGGAGTTTTCTGAATCCGGGTTCAAAGAAAAGGATTCCCTTTCCCATGAGCCTCACCGGATGAGGCAGTTTTTCAGGATCACCCACAAGGAGGTCCAGAAGAAACGCTGATATTAAAATGACAAAAGACATAGGCTTATCCATTCACGCCAAGGATTTGGATCAGTTTGTCGGCCAGTTTGGTGTTGGTATCCCGGTCTTTCAGGGATACCCGGATAAACCGGTCTGACAGGCCTTTGAAATTGGTGCAGTTCCGGATCAGAATCCGGTGGGAAAGAAGCGCGTCACAGACCGGTCCTGCCTTTTGTGGCCCGATTAATTTCCCCAGGATGTAAGGGGTGTGACCTTCAAAAAACGTGATATTCTTCACATGCCTGAACCGGGACAGAAACCGGGTTCTCTCTTCTTCCACAAAGGTAATCGTCTTTTTGATAAAGGCGTCGATCCCGTTTTCAGGGTCTGTCAGATAAAACACGGCCATATGGGCCAGGCTGTTGACACTCCAGGGGGTCATGAACCGGTGAAATTTTTCGATGATCCCAGCATGACCGATCAGAAAACCGGTTCGGAGTCCGGGAATCCGGAAGATTTTGGACATGGAGTTCAGCACAAGCACGTTTTGGAAAAGGGGGGCGTTCGAAAATGTCAGGGCCTGATAATTGGGCACAAAGGGCAGGTAGGATTCATCGATCACGAAAAGCGTATCCGGGCATGTTTTGACTATCCGCGTCAGGTCTTCTTTTGGGATCACCTGCCCGGTGGGGTTATTGGGGTTGCAGATGAAAACCGCGTCTTTTTTTTGTGCCACTAAAGAAAGCGCTTCCATGTCCGGCCTGAATCCGTTGTCTTCTGTCGCAAAGAAAAGCCCAAAAGGCCTTTCATACATGGAAAGCGCATCCCCATAATCCGAATAGGTCGGCGCCAAGATCAGGGAATGTGAAAGGGAAAGCGCCTGGGGAATCGCATAGATCAACTGGGTGGTGCCGTTTCCGGCAATAATGTTTTTTTTTTCGAGTCCATACCGGTCTGCGATTTTTCTGCAGATGCCGCCTGCATCCACTTCCGGCAGGCTGCCGATCACCTGGAGGTGGTCTTTCAGGTAGTCATGAAATCCTTCAGGCCATCCTATCGGATTCAGGTTACTGCTCATATCGATGATGTCTTCTATGCGGCAGTCCAGTTTTTCAGCCGCGTCCCGTACATTTCCCCCGTGGCCCTTGATCATACCAGACCTCCTGCCACAAGGAGAAATAAAAAGGCTTCGGTCGTTTCCGTCATTGCGCCCAGCATGTCGCCGGTGATGCACCCGAGCCGTTTTTTGTAATACAATAAAATCAGGCCGATCAAAATGGCGTAAGATATATTCAGCACCATTCCCCTGAATCCGCAAAAGAGCGACAGGAGTAGCGGAAGGGCTAAAAACCTGAAAAATGAAATCCCCATGGGGCGGTCAAACAGATCCTTTCCAATACCGTTTTCCGGTCTGCCATAGGGGAGAAATTTCATGCCGAACAGCATGCTTCCCCGTGAGTATGCGGGGATAAGAAAAAGAAAAAGTGATCGATGATCGTCAAGGGTTGAGATACCTGCCCATTTTACGGCCAGAACGGAAACCGTTACGATCATTCCCATGGCGCCGATCCTGCTGTCTTTCATGATCGCAAGCATCCGGTCCCTGCCTCTGTGGCTCAACAGGCCGTCTGCCGAATCTGAAAGCCCGTCCAGATGAAAGGCGCCGGTTAGCATGATCATGACCAGAACATCTAAGAGGGATGCCACCGGCACCGGCCAGAATGAAATGAAAACCTGGTCGCAAAGGAGAAGAATAAATCCGCACAGCAGGCCCACAAGGGGAAAAAAGGGGGCCATGTCATCCGGGTCGAAGAAACCGGCTTTTCCTGCAGGGAGCGTGGTGATGAACTGAATGGCGGAAACGAATTTTTTCATGAGTCACCTGGGGACGGCTTGATCGTGACCGGAATTCCTGCAACCATCCAGACAACCTGATCCGAGGCTTTGGCCATTTTCTGATTCACGAACCCGGCCATATCCCGGAATAATCTGGCCAGCTTGTTTTCCGGAACGATGCCTGTGCCCACCTCGTTTGAAACAAGAATCACCGGGCATCTGACTGTTGTTATGGCGGCTATCAGCTCTTCGGTCATTTTAAAAATATCCGATTGGGTCATGTCTGCCATGAGCATTTTGGTGACCCATAAGGTCAGGCAATCGACCAGAATCACGTCTGCCTGGCCATGAAGTTTTTCGATTGCCTGGGGCAGGTCAAGGGGCGTTTCCACCGTTTTCCATGTGGCGTCTCTGACGTCCTGATGCTTTTGTACCCGGTCTTTCATTTCGTCATCAAGCGGTACACACGTGGCCACGTAGACTCTGTTTCTCTCTGCCATCTTTTCAGCGAGCATCATGGCATGACTGCTCTTGCCGCTTCTGCACCCACCGATGACCAGTATTTTTTGTTTCAAAACCGTTGTCTCCCCTTTCACAATCCCATCATGTCTTCTATTTTTTCCATATCCACGAATGTTTCAAAATGTTTTGCCAGTAAATCATATTCCCGGTTCCTTGCTTCAAGTCCCCCTGTCTCAGGCACATCCGCTTCAGGCAAGCCGATCTGTCCGAGCCATTTTTTCAAAATGCCCGGTGAATCAAACAGGCCATGAAGATAGGTACCCATGATTCTCCCGTGGTCTGTCGCGCATCCATCCACATCCTTCAGGGGGGTTTCGTTTCTTTTTGTCACCTGAAAAACCGGTTCACCACCTTTATTCCCGGTATGTCCCATATGAATTTCATAACCAAGGCCTTTTTCACCCTGCCATTCGACCCAGGTGAGGGACGTGGTCTTGGGCGCCTTTAGTGTGGTATGAACCGGCAGAAGCCCCAACCCTTTTATCGATTCCTTGTCACTTTCAAGCCCTTCCGGGTCGTGGACGATTTCTCCCAGCATCTGAAATCCACCGCAAATTCCCAGAATATGCCCGCCATTGTTGGCATACGCCGTCAAAGCAGTGTGAAACTGCGTGTGCCGCAACCAGAGGAGGTCTTCGATGGTGTTTTTAGACCCGGGAATAATCACGGCGCTCGCCATCGTCAAATCCTCCGGCCGGTCCAGGAATCTCAAATCAATATCTTTGACCCGTGAAAGCGGATCAACATCATTGAAGTTGGCAATATGCGGCAGCCGGATGACCGCCACCACCGGTTTCCCGGATCTGTTTTTCAGACCCTTTGGAACCGATTCGATGGCCACGGAGTCTTCGGCCTCGATCAGGATATGGTCATACCAGGGCAGCACGCCAAAAACAGGCCGGGTCGTTTTCTCCTCGATCCATGAGACCCCGTCATGAAAGAGACGGCTATCGCCCCTGAATTTATTGATGATAAATCCCTTGATCAGGGCCTTCTGGGTTTCCGATATACAGGAAAGGGTTCCCAGGATCTGGGCAAACACCCCCCCTTTATTGATATCAGCGACCAGAATGACCGATGAACCGGCATATTCCGCCATGGGCAGATTCACGATATCGTGGGGCATCAAATTCACTTCCGCGCATGATCCGGCCCCTTCCATGATGATCAGGTCATACTCGTCTCTCAGCCGGTTCAACGCCATCTTCGCTTCAGTAAAAAGATGCTCTTTTTTGCCGTGATACTCAACTGCCGTGCTGGTCGTAAATACTTTTCCCAGGAGAACCACCTGGGCGCCGGTCTGACTGGTCGGTTTCAGAAGGATGGGATTCATGTCCACATGGGGGGGGATGCCTGCTGCTTCTGCCTGAACAATCTGGGCCCGGCCCATTTCAAGGCCTTCCGGTGTAACACCCGAGTTATTGGACATGTTCTGGGCCTTGAACGGCGCCACATGGATCCCATGATTATAAAAATAGCGGCAAATGGCCGTTGTGACGATACTTTTTCCCACATCTGATCCGGTGCCAAACACCGAAATCACCGGGGCCGGTTTTTTGCGTTTACTTTTCAATGCCGACTCTCGCCACAACGCCTTTGTTATAGTAGTGTTTGATTTCCAGCATTTCGGTCACCAGATCCGCTTTTTCAATCACGGAAGGGAGGGCGCCCCGGCCGGTGATAACCAGTTCCACTTGAGGCGGTTTGGTGTCCATCAGATCAAGAAGGTCTTTTTCGGGAAAAAGTCCCAGGCTGACCGCCACATTTCCTTCTTCCAGAATGACCACATCAAATTCACCGTCTTTTATTCTTTTTTCTATTTCCTTGAGACCGTCTGATGCACTTTGGATATCCTCAGGAGAGGGTTTGTTCTTGATAAACCGGCCTTTGCCAAACTGTTTTACGGTGATGAGATCGGAAAAACGCTCTAACGCTTTGATCTCACTGTAATCCCCCATTTTGATGAACTGGCCGATAAAGACCTTGAGTCCCGCTCCGGCAGCCCTCACAGACAATCCGATGGCTGCGGTGGTCTTTCCTTTTCCATTTCCCGTATAGACCTGAATATATCCCTTCATGAGTCACCTGTTATTTCTGATAATTTTAAAAAGACAGGTCCCAAGTCTGCCTGAAAGGCTTTGACATAGCACTTATTATCCGGATTATCAAACGATCCTGACCCTGCCGGGAAAAAATTCCATGGCTATTGGACAATAAAAAAGGCGGCCTTTTAAAGAAGACCGCCCATGCAGGTTATAAATGAAATGGGTTAATCAGGGGACAATTTCGCATCTGCTATCCAGATGGGCCTTGAAAAAATAGATGGACACGCCAAGAAACGTTCCGCCGACAATCAGTCCCAGAACCGGTAACACGGTAATACCGGATATCAAAAACAGGACAGCGATGATCAAAAAAAGAACGCCAAATCCAAATTTTGAAATTCGTTGATATGTGCAGTTTTCATTTTCCATGTAACACCTCCGTATATACAAAAGAAATACTTTATATTTATAGTACTTGTAAATAAAATAATGTCTCGTGGCTGAAAGTCAAGCCCGTTTCAGAAATCAATCCGGCCAAAGTTTGGTTTCTTTTAAATTCATTCCACGCATTGTTAGGGGAACAATCAAAATTCCTTGACAAAACCTGCCATTTATAATTGAACCCAGACGTGAGTTTTTAAGAATAAACGCAGAGGCTTTTTTTAATGCACTATCTCAACGATCCGAAACTTTTCAGGCAACAGTGTTATATCAATGGCGAATGGGTTGCAGCATCATCAGGGCATACATTCGACATAACCAACCCATCTGACGGTTCTGTGATCGGTTCCGCACCGCTTCTTGATGGATTTGAAATCAATAGTGCTATTGAAGCCGCACACCGGTCGCTCCCGGAATGGAAAAGAAAAACCGCCAAAGAACGCTCCCTGATTTTAAAACACTGGGTGCGCCTGATCATGAACCATCAGGAAGACCTGGCCACCATCGTGACCCTGGAGCAGGGCAAACCCTTTAAGGATGCAAAAGGTGAAATCACCTATGGTGCGTCCTATATCGAATGGTTTGCCGAAGAAGCAAAACGGATTTATGGTGAGATCATCCCTACGAATCATCCGGGCAATCGTATCCTGGTCAGCAAAGATCCGATTGGCGTGTGTGCCGCAATAACCCCCTGGAATTTTCCCTTTACCATGGTTACCCGGAAGATTGCCCCTGCCATAGCTGCAGGATGCACCATTGTTTTAAAGCCATCTGAGAAAACCCCTTTTTCCGCCCTGGCCCTTGCAGAACTGTCAAGGCGGGCAGGTCTTCCCAAAGGCGTCCTGAACGTGGTGACAGGCGATCCCGCAAAAATTGGCGGGATTCTGTCCACCCATCCCCTGATCCGGAAACTGACCTTTACCGGGTCCACAGCCGTGGGAAAACACCTTTTAAAAAACTGTGCGGAAACCATTAAAAAGGTATCCCTGGAGCTGGGTGGCCATGCACCGTTCATTATATTTGACGATGCAGATATCGATTCGGCTGTAAAGGGCGCCATGATATCAAAATACAGAAATGCCGGTCAGACCTGTGTCTGCGCCAACAGATTCATTGTCCATGATGCAGTCTATGATATATTTACTCAAAAGCTGGTTGAACAGGTTCAAAAACTGAGCGTGGCAGACGGTTTTGCCGAAGGTGCTCAATTGGGGCCTCTGATTGACAGGGCCTCTTTGGACAAAATCGACATTCAGATTCAGGATGCCGTGTCCAAACATGCCAGAATCCTTGCCGGGGGAAATATACACGCTTTGGGTGGCACGTTTTTCCAGCCCACAGTTATCGGTGATGTGACCGCAGACATGAGAATTTCGCATGAAGAGACGTTTGGTCCGGTAGCGCCTGTTTCCCGTTTCCATACCGAACAGGAAGCCATTCAAATAGCCAATAATACGGAATCCGGTCTGGCTGCCTATCTTTATACCAAAGACATCAGCCGTATCTTCAGAATTTCGGAAAGTCTCGAATACGGGATCGTGAGTGTCAATACGGGTATTTTTTCAAATGAGGCCGCTCCGTTTGGCGGGGTCAAACAATCCGGCATCGGACGCGAAGGATCGAAATATGGTATTGAAGAATTTGTTGAAATCAAACAGATCTGTATCGGCGGAATCCTTCCTTCCTGATCCCTATCCTTTCCCTTCATCAGAAACAAGCCTGTCGTGGAAACGCCTGGCGCGCCCATAGTTGATTGTTTTTTCAATATGGTTGGGATCGTTTCCTTCTGGCAGACCTTTCTTCAGGACCCGTTCAAGAACGGCTTTTGCTTCGCCGGGCTTCTTCTGGTATTTATCCAGAAGGGCGGCATGAATATAGGGGATGAAATATTGATCCGGATAAAGAATTTCACCGATTTCAAGAGCCAGCATCACCATCTCGACCGTATATCCCGCCATTTCCATTCCTTTTTTGCACACCCACCCCGCCTCGACAATCATGGCGGCAACGATATATACCGGGGCACATGAATTATAAAGAGCGTTTTCCTGGATGCAGAACAGCAGATGATCCATGATCGGTTTGAGATAAAGGGCCTGGGTCACCACATTGGCCTTTTCAATGCGCCGTGCCATGCTAAGCTGGCACCAGTAGTGGGCAGGCACACTGTAGGGATTGATGTCCAGGGATTTATTCAGGTAATCCACGGATGTTTTATAACAGGGAACCCCTTTTTCATCATGGTGATCCATGTATGAATAATAGGCGCCAAGATGGTGATACGCATAACCTGCCCAGAGCTGTGCGAGATCGTCTTTGGGATTTTTGTCTGCAATGGTTTCAAACAGTTTTACCGCTTTTTCCAGGTTTGCAATTTCAATCCGGTTTTTCCATAGAGTCATGGCCTGATCCCGCTCTGTCGAAGGGGGCATGGCAGGAAGGTCTTCGCCGGTTGGCAGAGGCGCCATGGCTTTGATCCAGTCTCCATATTCCTGAAGGATGGCCTTTTTGTCCGTACGGCTGCTCAATGCATGAACGAGGATAAAAAACGCACAGAAATTGGTATTGTCAATGTTATGGGCTTTGACAGCATAGCCTTCAGCCTTTTTATGATACATTGCCCGCTTCTTCATCTGAAACTGGCCCTTGATGTAATAGAGTCTGCCCAGCCACAGAGAGGGTTCAATCCGTTCCGGAAATGTTTTGTCGAGCTGATGGCAGATATCTATCATGGCATCGATATTTTTACCGTCCCAATGGTTCTGCCACATTTCTGCCACCGTCAGCCAGCGCGGGTCATCCTGGGGCAGGGGCATGTTGATATCCCAAACATAGCCGGCAGATGCAAAAGAAGGGATGAGAAAAATCAGAAAGGCAACCCGTAGAATCCGGTATTTTGGCAACATCATGTCGTCAGGTTTCAATGCAGCTCCTTATGCTTTATTTTTCAGGCTGATTATATAATAAGGATTCCATTTCAAGTCAAACAGTAACCCGCGAAGCCATGTAACCTATCCCATTAACCATTCATTTAAATTAACCATTGTGAAGCCTGAATATTTCGGATATAGAAACATACATTTTTATGCTGAACTATGAAAATAGGAAGCATGTTTAATGCTGAATACGAAACCGGGTTCACAATTGAACCATCGCATCGACTTGTTGAAGGTGGCCGGGTTAGGATAAAAATAAAAAACATCATGCATCATCAAAGGAAAGTATAATGGAAAATTATCAGGTACCCGCTGTCAACCGGAGGCATTTTTTGAAATGGTCTGCAGCCGCAGCATCCGGTCTTTTATTTACCCAGACGCAGGGTTGCGCCGGTTATTCATCACTGAAAATACCGAAACTCGATTATTTAAAGAATATGGTCTTAACGAACTGCAATATTGTAGACGTAATAACCGGAACCGTTCTTGGAAATAAATCGATTCTGATCCGGCAGGGACGGATTGCAGAAATCGAAGACACCATCACGATAACCGATCAGACAGAAGCCATTGATATGGGGAACCGTTACCTGATTCCGGGATTGATAGAAGGGCATTGTCATACAACCCTTCCCACTGTGGGCGGATTTGACATGAAAACCGCTTTGGCCACTGTCAAGCAGATGAAAAGAAATTATACCCAGCACATTGTAAGCGGCATCACCACAGTAAGAGATGCGGCAGCATTTGTAAATTTCCTGATGGATTATACGTACGAGATCGAAAACGGATATCTTCCCGGACCGCGCGTCATTTATTGCGGACGCTGGTTCAACATTGACGGCAGCCATCCGGGTGATATCCGGGCAACGGATGTATCCCGATTGGCGCCTATCGCCAATCAGTTCATGGGAGAAATGTTCATCAATTTTAAAAATACGGATGAACTGAAAGACCGGCTGGAAAGAAACCTTCAACTCAAACCGTCTTTTATCAAACTTACACTGGATGATGAGTCGGTTCTTTGCGGAAAACCGGGTAAAAATTCTGTCTATCAGGATGAGCATAAACGGGAAATTCTCAAATTTTCAGAAAAACACGACCTTCCCGTTGTCGCCCATGTTCATTATAAGTTTGGTTTTGACAGGGCCCAGGAATTCCCCTTGTATAACTTCGAACATATGGTCGTTGATCAGCCGCTTTCAGACAAGGATATTCAGCGCATGGCAGATAACAGCATGTCCATTGTGCCGACCATGATCCTGGGACAGATGTATGCGACACCCGAAACATTTGATTTGATGCCAAAAGAATTTCAAACCGATTTTGTAAGAAACGAACAGGAAATCTGGCACGGCTTTTTTAATTCCAATCTCGACAGATATGCGCTTCCGGCCATTGCCGAATCCCAGAGAGCATTTCAAAAGAAAGTGAGCCAGTATTTATGCACCGAACTATATCAGAAGAAGATATTCTTCCCGAAACCGGACCTCTATTACGGGTATCTGACATATGGGGTCCAATCCCTTCTCAAAATGAAGGAAGCCGGCATTCTCATTGGGTGTGGTACGGATGCCGGTGTTCCCTATTCAAATCATGGCACCCTGTGGCGTGAAATGGAATTTTATTCCCGAATCGGCTTTTCCAATGCGGAAATTATGAGATGCGCCACCATCAACAATGCGAAAATTCTAAGAATGGCAGACCGGATCGGTTCTCTTGAAAAAGGAAAATTTGCCGATATTGCTGTACTTGCCGATAATCCCCTGGACCGGATCGGTGCAGTTAAAAATCCGGTTCTTGTGATAAAAGAAGGAAAAGTCATGTTTGCCAAGGAAGAAATGAAGCGGGAAAGGAACAGGCTGACCGTATAATGCAGCATCCAAAATATGCATATGCACAACCTGTTATTTTTATTATTAAAAAATTATTAATCACTTGTTTTTGGAAAAATTATATGTTAATTAATCATTTTACTTCCTGAAAATTTAGTATTTGGTTTTAGAAGGATTCAAAGATAAAAAAAGTATTTTTATGACAGTGAGTTATAAAAAGGTGTATGGCATTCGAATTTTTGTTATTGGAAGTCTCAGATGACAAAGAATCAATCGGTAGTACAAGTTTTGCTTTGAAGAAAAACGACTGTATACTAGACGCTCAATAGTACAATCTCAATCATTTATCAGAAAGCGTTGAAATGATACCATTTCAGACGAATAAGACCATTTGCTGCTGGTGCTGTTTTGTTTTTTGTGCACTTTTCTGCGCATTTCCGGTAAAAGCCAGTCAACTCATCCGGGTTGACAGCCACTACAGTAAAAAAATTCCTTTAGGAACCTACATCTCGATATTTGAAGACCCGGAAAACCAATATGCCATCAATGACATTATTTCTTCCGAATTGAGAAAAAAGTTCTATCCGAGTAATAAATCAATACCGAGTTTCGGGTTTACCGAATCCACCTTCTGGATTCGGTTTGATATGGTTAACATATCGAATGAAACCCTGCCTTTTATCATTGAAAGCAATTGGTCCCATCATGATATTATCGATTTTTATCTGTTTGAGGGGGAGAGGCAGATTCTTGAAAAACACCAGGGAGACCTGATGCCATTCAAAGACCGGGACAAAAAATATTTAAACCTGACGTTTCCGTTCCAGATAGATGCTCTGGCAAATTGTACTGCCTATTTGAGGATAAAATCCAAGGCTTCCATGATCATGGATTTCGTTTTATGGGAGCCCCAGGCATTTTCTGATCATGCCATTCGGAAGCATTTTGTTTTTGGCCTTTATTATGGCGCCATTCTTATCATGATTTTCTATAATCTGTTTATTTTTTTTGGCATACAGGAAAAAATCCATTACCTCCATTATGTTCTGTTTATCAGCAGTCTTCTGTTGATTCAAATGACACTGGATGGATTTGCCTTTGCCTATTTATGGCCATCCTATCCGTCCTGGGCCAATAAATGTGTAAATATTTTTGTTTTCATGGGCGTTTTCTGGGGAACCCTGTTTTGTCAGAAATTTTTAAATACCCGCTTAAATATTCCAAAATTCAATATTCTTTTACGTATTTTAACTGTTATCTCTTTTATCGGCATGTGGATGTTGTTTTTTATCGACATCTCGGTTGCCGGGAAGCTTGCTGCATTTGCAGGTGTCATATTTGCCGTTTTATTATTTCTGGCAGGGCTGATCTGCCTGATAAAAGGCGTTCGGGAAGCACGGTTTTTCTTTTTTGCCTCCCTGTTCCTGTTGTCCGGAATGATTCTTGTCGCTCTGGATTACGGCGGCATCATAGAAAGAACCTTTTTTTCAACCTTTGCCATGCATATCGGTACGACCATTCAAGCCCTTTTGCTGTCTTTTGGTCTGGCAGACCGGATCAATGCACTCAAGCGAGAGCATTATCTGGCACAGGAAGCCAATCTGACCATGCAAACACAGTTTTCCCAGGAACTCCAGAAAGAGATCGCGTTCAAAACACTCGACCTGAACAAACAGAAATTTCAGCTTGAACAGGCCAATAGGGAACTGAAAGAAATTGATATGATGAAGTCCCATTTTTTTGCCAATCTCAGTCATGAATTGCGAACGCCTTTGACCTTGATAAGAGGGTGGACTGAATACATCATGGAAGGTGAGCTGGGTGAGATGCCGGAAATGCTGAGAGACACCATCAAGAAGATCAATACACAGAATCTGGCCCTTACTGAAAAAATCAACCATATGTTAAAGCTCTCCAAATTTGATGCAGGCATGCTAAAGCTGGTCTTGAACGAGGTTGATATCGAAAGCTATATTTATAGAATCGTCGCCAGCTTTAAAGATCTGACCTCTCACAGTGGCATTTCACTCAATTTTTTCTGTGAGTCTCCCATAGGCCAGGTGCTTGTCGATAAGGAAAAATTGAAAGACATCTTAAACAACCTGATCAGAAATGCCTACAAGTTTACTGAGAAAGGAAACATAGACGTCACGTTATCCTTAAAAGAAAACCATATTTTCATTGAAGTCAAGGATACGGGTGTTGGCATGAGTGAAGATGTCCTGAAAAATATTTTTAACCGGTTCCAGCAGGGTGACAGTTCGCGGACACGATTATATGAAGGCACAGGCCTTGGACTTTCGATTGCCAAAGAATCTGTTGAAATCATGCATGGAAAGATAACTGTCAAAAGTGTGGAACGGCAAGGAACCACTTTTACAATTCTAATACCTTTAAATCTTGAAGAGCTGGAACCGGATGTCTTTATCGAAAGACGGAAAAAAGACCGAAGAACGACCAGCAAAAGTTATGGCAAGAAGGACCGAAGGAAAAATGTCCGGAGAGAAACCGATTTCGCGAAAATCGGCAACGAAGATATCATACAGATTCTTGCCTCGGACATTAAAACAAAAGATCTCGATACAGTCAAATTCGTTGAAGCAAAAGACTCATTGGGCAAACTGGTTATTGCAGAAGACAACAAGGCTGTCCGGGATCTTTTGGAGACTGTGTTAAAAGATTACACGCTATTTGTTGCACCAAACGGAAAGCTTGCCTGGGAAGTCATTCAACAAGAGCATCCGGATCTGATTATCTCGGATATCATGATGCCTTTAATGGATGGATACTCACTCGTCCAGAATATCAAATCCCACAAAGATACAGAAAATATCCCGATTGTTCTGATCACCGCAACTGCGGATAAAGATAACCGGATAAAAGGACTTCAAATGGGCGCAGATGACTTCCTGACCAAACCGTTCCACCATCTGGAATTGCAAGCCCGTGTGAAAAACGTTATCAGCCTGAGAAAACTATACAGGGAAAGATTACGTTCGGAACAGCTTGAAGTGTTTTTAATGGTCCTTGCCTCTGCCATTGAATCCAAAGACAAATATACGGGCGGTCATGTGGAACGTGTGGCAAACTATGCCAGGGATCTGGCAAGAAAAATACAATTGCCTGAAGACAAGGTAAATGAAATCTATCTGGGAACGATCGTTCATGATATTGGAAAAATAGGCATTCGGGATGATGTGCTCAATAAAAAAGGAAAGCTCACAGAAGAGGAATTCAAGCATATTCAGAAGCATCCTGTTATCGGGAAAAAGCTTCTCTCAAAGCTTGAAATAGCGCCTATTGCCGTAAACATTGCCTATGGCCACCAGGAGAAATATGATGGCACTGGCTATCCGGAAGGTTTGAGCGGCGATAGGATTCCCATAGAGGCGAGGATTTCAACCGTTGCTGATTTCTGGGATGCCATCACGTCTGACCGGCCCTATCGACAAGCGATGCCAACCCGGAAAGCAATTGAAATCATGGATCAGGAGCGGGGGAAAACATTTGATCCCGAACTTCTCGATGCGTTTATGGATGAAAATGATAAATTGTACCTGAAATATCTGACCAGCGAGAAGCTGGAGGAGTTGAATTAAATCCACTGCAGGGGAGTGGATGTTGTATCGTCTTAAAGAAAGCGCGGAGGTAAATACATTTCCAGAAATTTTTAACATGCAGGTGGGGGTAATATGGGTATGGTAGATCATTTTGAAGAAATCAGAAAAGCAAGAAGAAAAAGCATCAAACGAACGAGATGCCGGTTTGAAAAATCACTTCAAAGTTACCAGGTATTTGATCTGTCGGTAAAGGGCTTTTCATTTTTATGTGAAAAAAAGAAATGCTTTTTTGATAAAGACCTTCAGTTGGACAATATTGTTTTTCTGGACGCAGAAGGCAAAAAAATAATAGAAGCATCCGGGACAGTCGTCTATGCCAAGACATTTGATCACGCCAACATGAAAGTCGGTGCATCCTTTGTAAAAAATAAAATCGTTCATTCCATTCTGGGGAAAATAAGGGCACCACGATATGTGCCAACCATTCCAATGGATGCAACCATCAGAAACATAGAGGACATTAAAGAAAAAAAGATTAAAGGATTTGTCGCTGACTATACCCCATCTTCCACACGACTTTCCTTTCCGGACGAACTGCCCTACGATATGGAATTGGGTGACTCGGTACAGTTGATCATTCAGTCAAGGGGAAATATTCTTCTTGATGATACTGCAAATATTATTCGAAAGAAATCCGACAGCACAGAACTGATACTGCAGTTCTCTAAAAAGTTTCTGGATGTTCCCTATATTGAAACCATTTCCGACGCCATCAATGATCAGAAAGACACACAGGACTATCTGGAAAGCTTAACGCAATATGAGGATGTTTCAGGAGAATTTAAAGCACTGGTGGCTGACTGGCGGATGTATCTGTTGCGCTTGAAACAGAAGCTCGATGCTGATAATATCAAAAACAAATACAAGGAAGATCATGAGCAGATCTATTTTTTAAAGGGCATTGAATCTTTTGTCGTCAAGGATATGTATACCTTTATTCAAAAGCTGAATAAAATTACGGATAACCTGGGGAAACCGCAGAGCCTTTTGTTCAAGAAATATTTCCGGGAAAATATGGACCCCTTTTTAAGAGTATCTCCTTTTGTGGCATCTGTTATAGACAAAGACAGAGGCTATGCCGGCAATTATGAAATCATCAAACAGCTTTTTGATGATCCATACAGGGGAGATACTCTTTTTGCAAAGATGATCAACAGGTTGACGCTCGACCTGGATGCGGTTACCGCCCATCAGGATAGAATCAATTTTCTCCATAACACAATTGTTTCCATGTACTACAAGAATAAAGGACCATTCTCCCTTTTCGTGCTGGGATCAGGCCCGGGAGAAGAAATTTTGAGGTTTGTCGACCAGACGGAATTTACTCCTGAAAAACCGGTTCAGGCCGCCCTGCTTGATATGGATGCCTTTGCGCTTGTTGACTTCAAGGACCAGATTCAGTATCTGGATGTGAGCCATTTCGAACTGATCACCCTGAACCGTAATCTGCTGAACATCATTGCCGGTCGGGATGAAGACCCCATAGATACAAAATTCCCTCTCACCTATTGTGCAGGCATGTTTGATTATTTCTCCCAGAAGATCTGCAAGAGAATTATTGGTTATATGATGAAGCATACCCAGCCGGGTGGCGTCATCATCGTCACCAATGTCCATAAAGACTGTTTTTCAAGGGCATTTATGGATTACGGTGGCGAATGGGAGCTGATTTTAAGAGATGAAGAACAAATGATCGACATGGTGCCTGAAGGACTGCCTTACGATATTTTCACTGATGAAAAACGCGCGAATATCTACGTGAAGATTTATATGCCGCATGAGTAGGGAGTGTCGCTGTTCATTTTGTGTCCACCTGAAAGATACTATCCATCTGAAGTTCATCATCTTGCGGCAAATACACTTTGCCGTGTGGCTGAAAAATTAGATGACAAAAGTCAAAAAGAAAGAGGATGGGATAACTATACTTTCTACGATGACGGTGGAGCGGGTAACACAGAAAAAAGAAGTCAAGTTTTCAATAACTGGAAGAAATGGTGGGAAGAAAACCAAAATGATATGAGAAATCTTATATGCTCACATGGTTGAACTAAACTGAACCAGGGGGATACGATCGAATTTCTTCAGTATAGAGCGGAGGGATTTGGCATCGTTCGGATGGGTTAGGAAATATGTGAAGTGTTCATCGGTAATATGAACGGGAACAAAGAACCTGAAACCGAATGGTGGATTCGTATTCGCGAAAAGGATCAAAATCAGGTTGGCTGGTTGCAAGTGAATTCAAATATCTAAAAGCAATAAAGCATAATCCCAACACGGGGTAAGTAAAGATACCATTTACTATAGTGGGTTGGGACATCTATCCTGTGGTCACGACAGAATTGAACCGGAAAAAAGTGAAGAATGGAGAATGTAAAATAAGAATGTTAAAATTCATACACGCAGCAGATATTCACTTGGATAGCCCCTTGCGTGGTTTGTCCCGTTATGAGTCTGCTCCGAAAGAATCCATCCGCGACGCCTGCCGAAGAGCCTTCGAAAACCTCATCGAGCTGGCCATTGAAGAAAAGGTCTCTTTTGTTTTGCTGGCAGGTGATCTTTATGACGGTGACTGGAAGGATTATAGTACCGGTATTTTTTTAAGCCAGCAGATGGGAAGGCTCAACCAGCATGATATTTCTGTCTTTGCGGTTGCCGGCAATCATGATGCCGCCAACCGGATGACCAAAGCCCTTGAAACCCCATCCAATATGACTATTTTTTCATCCCGGAAGCCAGAAACCATACGGCTGGATGATTTGGCAGTTGCCATCCACGGGCAGAGTTTCGGGACACAGCATGTTGATGAAAACCTGGCCACAGAATTTCCTTTGGCTGAGAAAGGGATGTTCAATATCGGCCTGCTGCATACCAGTCTCAATGGCCGGGAAGGCCATGCTGCGTATGCCCCCTGCCTGGTCGACGATCTGCGATCGAAAGGGTATCAATACTGGGCATTGGGGCACGTTCACAAACAGGAATTTGTTTCCAGAGATCCATGGATTGTGTTTTCCGGCTGTATTCAGGGCCGTCACATTCGAGAAACCGGTGCAAAGGGATGTGTGCTCGTCACTGTTGAAGACGGGGCTGTCCATTCGGTAGATGATTATCCGCTGGATGTGTTGCGCTGGATCGCATGCAACGTAGACCTGACAGATGTCAGTGACAATAGAGAGGTCCTTGAGCGCACTCGAAAATCCATCGAAACCGAAATAGCTTCAGCAGACGGGCGGCCTTTGGCCATGCGTATCCGGTTTGAAGGGGCGACCCAAATATCCGATAACCTTGCTGCATTTCCGGAAAGGCTTGAGCAGCAGATCAAAGCGCTTGGTGCAGAGATCGCCGGAGATGATTTATGGATAGAGCGGGTTGAAAATGCAACGGCCGGTAAACGCGATTTGGAATCCACGCTTTCTGACGACAGCGCATTGGGAAACCTGCTCAAGGACATATTGAATACGCCAGCCGATCCCAATGAAATAGACGGCCTCAAGGAGGTGATTGCCGATCTCAGACAAAAAATCCCGTCAGAAGCATTTTGTGCTGATTCTATTTTGAATCTCGATCAACATCAAGCCGTTGAGCGGTTGCTTGAGGAGGCAAAACATATGCTGATTGGACGATTATTGGGGGTGGGAGGCGGCAAATGAGGATCGACCGCCTGGATTTGATTGCATACGGTCCCTTCACCGGCAAATTGTTGGATTTATCAGACGGCGTGCACGGACTCCATTTGATCTACGGGGATAATGAAGCAGGAAAGAGTACTTCTCTAAGAGCGCTCATTGCCTGGCTGTTTGGTATCCCTGCCCGCACCAATGACAATCATCTTCATGCCAACCCTCAACTGAGAATCGGTGGGAAGCTAAGGCTTTCAAATGGGAAGTGTATAGAATTTATCCGGAGAAAGGGAACAAAGGGGACTTTACTAGAACCGGGTACGGATGTTTCCCTGGACGATTCTGATTTATTGCCATTTTTGCCAGGTGGTATGGATGAGGCTTTGTTCACAAAACTGTATGGCATAGATCATTCCGGCCTTATCGCCGGGGGGCAGGAGCTTTTGAATCAGTCCGGAGACCTCGGTCAGGCCCTTTTCAGTGCTGCGGTGGGGACTGCGAGCCTTCGAGAAATACTATCTGATCTGCAAAACAGCGCTGAAGACATTTTTAAACCTCGCGCATCTACAAAACAGGTGAATCAGGCTATATCCGGTTTCAACGACGCTAAAAAACGGATCAAGGATTCAAGCCTGCCGGTTACCGAATGGAAACGGCTGCAAAAAGAACTGGCTGCCATTCAATCCGCCATTCAACAGGTTGAAGAGACGATCAATGAGAAAAGTAAAGAAAAAAGCCGCCTGGACAGGCTCAACCGCGTAAAAGGCGCGTTGGCTGAGCGTCGCGGGGTCATGGTACGGATTGAAGAATTGGGGGAGGTGTTGATGCTTCCGGAAGACTTTGACGAAAAGCGTAAGACCGCGATGATTAACCTTCAAAAAGCAAGTGAAGCCCGGTCAAGGGCCGAAGCCAGGTTGTCGAACCTGAAAAAAGAAACGGAAACGTTAACAGTCCGTAATGAACTCATCGATAACGAAGAAACGATTCTCTCTATTCACAGGGAATTGGGGGCTGTTGAAAAAGCAATCAAGGATCGTCCCCAGCAAGATGGAAAAAGGCGCTTGTTGCGTAACGAGGCAGAGCAGCTGCTGAAAGGGGTTCGCCCTGATCTCAATATCGACAATGCTGACCAGCTGAGGCCGTTGATGAATAATAAAAAGTGGCTATCCGGTCTGGCCAAGGCATACAGCCTGCTGAATCAGAAAAAGGAGAATGCGGAGAATACGCTTAAAGATCTCAAGGACGAACATGAAAAAATTAAGAAAGAGCTGGAAAAACAATCTTCATCCAATCTAGACCTAAGCGAACTGAAGGCGGCGGTTTTCGCCGCAAGGAAGGCGGGTGACCTGGAACAGCGCCTGTCAAAGTTAAAAAAAAGGGCTGAGGATGAAAAGGCAGCCTGTACGATTGAACTTTTACGGCTCGGAAGATATTCCGGAACCATTGAATCGCTTTCAAAAATGGCCATGCCATTGTCAGAGACATTGGACAGGCTTGACAGACATGTCGATGAAATCTCTGATACGCTCAAAGACTATGGACGGAGACAAAAAGAAATCGATGGGGAACAAAAACAGGCAGCGCAGGACCTGAAAGCGTTATTGCTGGCAGGGAAGGTGCCGACCATGTCGGAGCTTGAAGACGCCCGATCTGCAAGGAACGCCGGATGGTATCTCATCAAACAAAAGTACATCGAAAACGTCGATATAGAAAAGGACATTTTGGAGTTGGCGACGGATTCCGATCTTTCCACATTCTATGAACAAAAGGTCGTTATTGCAGATGACGTATCAGATCAACTCCGTTCGGCTGCAGACCAGGTGGTAAAACGGGCCGATCTTGAGGCAAAAATTGAGAACCTGAAATCACGGGATAATGACATCACAGAAGCAATTAAAAAGGCAAATGAAGAAAAGGACGCCTATCAGAAGGAATGGGATGCTATCTGGATACCATTGGGGATAGAACCCGGAACGCCAAGGGAGATGAAACAATGGCTTCCCAGAGTGGAAAAACTGTTGTCAAATGTTCAATCCGTAAATGCTGTTTCCGGTGAGGGAATAAAACTTGCCGAGGATTGTGAGGCCCTCAAGGCATCTGTCTCTTTTCAGATATCAACATTTGATGGTTCAATAGACTTGCATGAAAAGAGCCTTGACGCCCTGATTAATCTCTGTGAACAGCGAATTGAAAAAGAGGAGGCTGCTCTGGAACGGAAACGTCAGCTGGACCAATCGCTGAATGATACAGAGATTCGCATGAAAAGGACTCGTGAAGAGCAACTATCCATTGAGAATGATCAAGCCACATGGACACAGGAATGGGGCAGGGCTATCTCCGGATTGGGGCTGAAACCGGATGTTCATCCGGAACAAGCGACAGCGGCGTTTGATCAGTTATTGGCTTATTTTGACAAATTCGATAAATCGGAAGACCTTCGCAGGCGGATTTATGGCATAGACCAGGTCTCAGAAAAATTTGAAAAGAACGTGTTCGCGTTCGCCGAGACGATTGGCATCAAAAGAGATGCAATGGAGGCAGCCGTTATTGCTTTAAAACTCCATCGTGATTTAAGCGAGACACGTGAAGCACGGGCAAGCCTGAAAAAGATAAAAAACCAGGAAAAAGAGATAAAGGAAGAAATCGAAGACTCGGAAATAACGATCCGAACAGCACAGGCGCAATTGACCTCATTAAGGGGGCAGGCAGGTGTTGAGACGGACAATGAACTGGAAGCAGCCGGTGAAATCTCACGAAAAATGCGTGAGCTGAGGCAAAAACGCGATACACTTGAACAGGAACTGACACGAAATGGGGATGGCTTAAGTATCCCGGAATTGGAACAGGAGGCTGCTCAGTCGGATGTGGATACCATAGACGGTGAACTGGAAAGAGTCTCTTCCGGGTTGAAAGAACTGCAAGACAATCGCGACCTGCTCCGTGATCAGCGTCAAACCCTTCAAAACGGGATTAAGGCCAAGGATGGCAGTGCCATTGCTGCCAATGCATCAGAGGAGGCTGAACAGCAGCTTGCCACAATCGTTTCTGGTGTCGAGCAATACTTGCGCTTACAGATGGCATCGCTCATTCTCAAACAGCGAATTGAGGATTACCGGAAGAAAAATCAGGGTCCGGTTCTTTCGAGGGCAGGGGTGCTTTTTTCCAAACTCACCCTGGGGTCTTATGCAAACCTTCGGGATGAATTGGGTGAAAATGGAAAACCCATCCTGCTGGGTGTTCGCCCAAATGATGTGGAGGTACCGGTTGACGGAATGAGTGATGGTACCAGAGATCAGCTATACTTGTCGCTTCGTCTTGCCACCCTTGAGCAGCATTTAAGCAAGGGAGAGCCCATGCCCTTTATCGTTGATGATATTCTTATCAGTTTTGATGACAGTCGTACAAAAATTTGTCTTGAAGTCCTTTCAGAGCTGGCGCTTGGTACCCAGGTATTGCTTTTTACTCATCACAGGCGGGTGCTTGAGCTTTCGGGTGTGCTTGAAACAAAGGCAGGGGTCTATTGCCATGAGCTTTCTGAATGATCGGTGATGGTATTGAATTATACTATTTTTTTTCGGTCCTATTTGTTTGTTTTGGTCAGAAGTCGGGGTAAATCCTTTATCAGCATGGAATTTCTCACCACTTGTGAATAATCGGGGTGTCCATTATTATTTCTGAATTCGTTATCTGCATTTTCCTGTTCAGTCTTGTTTTTGTTGCCGAAACCATATTCGGTATAGCCAATGGTCATAAACTGAATGGCTGACGGCGGCAATGTTCTGTCCCAATAATCCGGGTTGAAGCGCATCATTTGCAGGCCATCCCGTTTGCCGTTGACATTCAAAATGCCATCATCACTGCCATAATGCGCGGGAGAATTCAATTCATCCTGGCTCATATTATCCACAAGGGGTTTGATAAAATCATAGAGCATTTTATTGCTGTCATCGGCTTTGTAAAATTTGAGTTTGGCTTCCACAACGTCTCTCACAGTCACAGGCAGCCAATAGGCGGGGCGGTCGGGGTTGAAAACCACCAGACTTCCGCAGGTGCGGGGCTCACAATCATAGTAATGCACACCAGGAACAATTTCCCTGATCAGGGGAAATACCAGAAACAATTCCTTTAAAAGGGAAGCCTCATTCCCTTCTTTCTGCATACCGCCATGACCGGTTTCTGTATTATTGATTTCAAGATACCAGTGCGGCGGTTCAACGGTCCATTTGTCTTCTTTCCCATTTGAGTTGAGAAATAGTTGAAAATCAAACCGTAGCTCTCCTCTCAACCCATAATTACTGGAACGTTTTTTATACTCATCATCCCAGTAACCAAAGAGGGTAACAGCCAGGTCAAAGCCTTTGGAGGCTTTCATCATGGGTATGTTTTGATAGAAATAATCCGATATGGTTTTGACATGATTGCCAAATGCAATGTTTTCCGTTCCCTCTGATCTGGTGTTGTTATAAAAGGAATAGGAACCCTGCTTCTCAGTCAGATACTGAGATTGGGCGGTGATCATTAGGGGCAATAGTATTATTGCTGCGGATATAAAAAAAACAACAGGTTTTAGTTTCATTTGTAAATTCAACTTTGCTGTTGCGGGTTTATATTTAAATCATTTTGGTCTGAGCGCTTTCTCTGAAAAGGCCGGTCAGGGAATATGCTACTGCGCCACCAATTCCACCCGACGGTTTTTGCCCCGTCCCTCCTCAGTCTTGTTGGCGGTCACCGGCGCTACAGGACCGGCACCAAAGGGGATGAGCCGGGAGGCGTCAATTCCGTATTTGCCGACCAGGGAATTCACCACTGAGGTGGCCCTTTTCTGGGACAGTTTGACATTGTGGGCAAACTGGCCGATATTATCTGTATGACCCACCGCATAGAGTTTCAGGCTGGCATCGGTTTTAAGCATTTTGACAATGTCAGCCAGTGCCGCTTCAGAAGAAGGTTTAAGATCGGCTTTGCCGGTATCAAAATAAATTGAGGCACAGCATCAAAAACAAAATCGCCAAAATACGATGTTGCATATATTCTCCTTTTATTATGATTTTATGTCCGGCTTGGTTTAGGGAAATGAACTCGTTTTCCAGAAGTAAAATCTATATCAATCCGCACATGCCGTGTCAAATACAATTCATCGTTTTGGGTTGCCGATATGTTGTGGTGAGCTTTATCATGAAAGATCGCAGGCGATTAAAACGGTGATTCAAATCCTGAAAAATCCGTACACCGCACCTATACCTCCGCCGATGAGATGGGCAAACTGGGAAATATTGTCTTTTCCAAGACTGCTGATAATTTCACTTCCCATAAACAGTACCGCCACAATAAGAAACGTAAGCGGTATTTCTCCGGTTCTGATATTGGAAAACGATCCCAGAAGAATCAGCATGAATGCAATGCCGCTTGCGCCCAGAAGTCCTGTTGAAAACAGGAAGGTGTTTAAAAGACCGGTAACAAGGGCAGTGACAAAAACCATTTCAAACAGCTTGAGAGAACCGTATTTTTCTTCCAATAGAGGGCCGATGAGAAGAATGAGAGAGAAGTTCCCCAGAAGGTGCGACCAGTTGGCATGGCCGATGACATGGGACACCAGCCTGAAATCCTGAACAGGGTCTGAAAACCGGGTGCCCGGGTAGACGGCAAAAAATTGTTTGATCAGGGATGGATAAAGGAGGTTGTTGATGAAGAGTACGCCTATTGAAATCAGTGCATAGGTGAGAATCACGGGAGAGTTGTATTTGATTTTCATCTAAACTGTCTGGACCTCCTTTTTAAAAAACGCCGGACATCCCTATTTTATGTAATGGAAAGACCGGCGTTTTAAAGAGCTATTTTTTCAAAACGTCTTTTCTTGCAAAAACCTTTGGCTTTAATCCGTGTTTGATCATGGTATAGGTTGGTCTGTCTTTTTCGGCCAGCATTTTGGCGAATTCCATGGTTTTTACCGGGAGGTCTTCCTGGGGACAGATTTCATCCACCACATTTTTTTCCTTGCATTCATATCCGCCAATGGCTTTTCCGGTGAGCGCCAGTTCCTTCAGGATTTGGTCATTGGGAATAAGGTCGATAATGTCATGCATGGTTTCCGTAAAAGGGATTCGGATGTTTACTTCCGGAAAGCAGAATCGCCCGCGGTCTTCTCTCATGAATTTGAAATCAAAAGTACAGGCCATAATGGCTGCTCCGGCATAAACGTTTCCGGTGATGCATGCGATCGTCGGCAGATTGAGGAGTGCCAGACGAATCAGGGTCAGGTCAAATGCGTTTACAAATGCTTTTGCCTGATCGGCGGACTGGGTCATGAGCCAGTCCAGATTGATTCCGGTGGACCATGTTTTGGGGTGACTGCTTGTCAGGACCATGGACGTGTTACCCAAAGACTTTTCCACCGTATCGAGGCAGGCGTTCAATTCATTAAAAAAATCAATCGTAAATGTATTGTCCTTATCCCCGTTGATCATGGTCAGGATAAAAACACTGTCTTCTTTTTTCAGGTCAAAGTAAGTCACAGCTTGAACTCCTTTCGAAGGTTATTTCATTTTTGTTTTTAAGCCCGGAATTTCAGCCTAATTTATGAAATAAGTCAAGGAAAAAGGATACTGAAAAATAGGTCCTTTGGTGTTAAGGCCCTCTGCCGCGTTTTCAGCTGCTCAATCCGGAATAAATGCCGGTTCCCTGATTTCAACCATGGCAATGGCGTCTTCCGGGCATCCGATCGCGCACTGGCCGCAGCCCATGCATTTATCGAGATTGACAACGGCTGATTCAGCATCGCCTATGGCAATGGCATTAAAAAAGCATCGTTCCTCACAGGCGCCACATGCCGTACATGTATCAACATCCACTTCCGGCCGGTATCTGCTGGGATCACAGAGACTGACCCCATCTGAAATCAGAAGGGTGAAAGACTGACAGCAGCAACCGCAACAATTGCAGATAAAATGTCCAATGCCGGTTTTGTTCATGGTCACATGCACGAGTCCTGCTTCTGCGGATTCCCGGATGATGTTGTGGGCTTCTTCCTTGGTGATTTCCCGACCGGTCCCGCGTTCGATGGTGTAGTCTGCGCCGCGGTTGATCTGGATACAGACTTCAATAGGTGCATCGCACTTGTGCATGGTGAGTCTGCAAGTGCATTTTGTCACGGCAATTTTATCAGCATCGTTGATGATGTCTATCATATTTTCATAGGTGAGAATTTTTGCCTTTCCCGCATCAAGGGATTTGCCGACCGGTATCACGCGAGTAAATGGCCGTGGCAGAAAGTTTGCCAGCTGGGGGGCTAATTTCGGCCATTCCTTTTCCATATAGGCTTCCCAGAGATCGTAGAATTCCTGGGTGGCTTCCGGCCAGACAATGGTCGCATCATGAAACTGGGCAAGGTGCATGGGCGGACGCCAGTAGGTGGGCTGACCCTGTTTTTCTTTTTTAAAGGACAGGCCTTTTCTGAACATGTCCTTCAGATCGGCATTGATGTCCGTTTCAGAGCGCCCGGTTTTTCCCGAAAGCTCTGCCGCGGTTCCGGGAAGCGATACAAGAAGTTCCGCCTGCTGATCATTTATCATGTTCCGGAGAATCTTGGGGATATATACGGAATCCTTATCCAGCATGTTGGAAGCAAACTTCTGATAGGGTGACAATTCAGTCATGGGCAATCCCTCCTTTAAGACGTTTTAAGGTTAAGAAACGTTAATGCGTTTTCATAAAAGACATGATTCAGTTGTTCTTCAGTAAATCCGAAGCGGGACACGCTGTCAATCGCCTCCTGATAATGATAGGGAACAATGGGCCAGTCAGAACCAAAACAAATCCGGTCCGCATGTTTCATCAGTGTTTCAGTATCACCATGATAAATGGTGTCAAAGAAATCGGTTCGGGTGTTGATCATGGTGGTATCCAGAAACATTTTCGGGTGATCGTCCAGCATATAAAGAAATTCGTTATATTCCGTGAGGCCCATATGCGGGACGCAGACGCGGAGGGTTTCAAACCGGCGCATCAATTTTTTAAAATAATCAAATCCCACAAATTCGTGGTTCATCGGCCCTGATCCAATGTGAATGATCAGGGGCATGTCTCTTTCCATGCAATTTTCGTAAAGGTAGTCGAGTCTCGGATCATTGATATCAAACTGTTGAACCAGCGGTTGAAACTTGAAGCCGAAGATGTGGGGGGAGGTTAAAGAAAAATCCACAATCTCCCTGAAATCATCATCATCCGGATAGACGCTCGCAAACGGAATAAATATCGGATGATCGGATGCAAGCGATGCCATGAACCGGTTTAAGGACCCTGCGATACCTTTTTTATGGGGATAACTCAAGGCCACAGCTTGTGTAATACCATGAGACATCAGGGTGGCGGCGATCTGACCGGCCAGCTGGTGATGCACGTTCCAACCAAAGAATTCAAAGTAGTCCCAGACCGCCTTGAACATTTTTTCCGGAAACACATGCACATGAAGATCGATTCTGTCTGCCATATTATCCTGATTCATTTAAACTAAAATTTCATTCCCGGCAGATTGAGAGACGCCGTATTTCCCCCATCCACAGGAATGGCCTGGCCGGTGATATAGCTTGCCTCATCACTGGCAAGAAACAGAATCACCGATGCGATTTCCTCTGAACGTCCATAGCGCCTTAATTCACAACGGCTTCCCAGTTTGTCCCCTTTCCCCGCACCTCGGGCATAGTCGAACACAGGCTGGGTCATGCCGGTTTCAATCAGACCGGGACAAACAGCATTGACCCGGATATGATGGGCGCCCAGATCGCAGGCTGTGGTCTGGGTATAATTTATCAATGCCGCCTTGCTCGCGCTGTAAGCGTTTCCGCCGGCGCCGGAACGGATGCCGGCCACAGATGCGGTGTTGATGATGGTGCCCTTATTTTTTTCCATCATGTGTCTTGCCACATGTTTTGTGGCAAAAACCGCCCCCATGACATTGACGTCGAACACCTGCCGCCAGACATGGGCATCCTGCTGGTCCGGGCCAGCCATGTCACCCACGATCCCTGCGTTGTTCACCAGGATGTCAATCTGACCGTAAGTGGCAAGCGCGAGGTCGATGAGCGCTTTTACCTCTGCCTCATCAGCCACGTTCGTTTTTTGGAATATGGCCGATCCGCCATTGCTTTTAATGGCTGATGCAAGCGCTTTCAATTTTTCTTCATTGATATCTGCGATAACAACCTTTGCCCCTTCATCGGAGAATCTTAAGGCGGTCGCTTTTCCAATACCGCTTGCCGAACCTGTAATCACAGCTACCTTGTCTGCCAGTCTTTTTGTCATTGTTGAACGTCACCCTTTTTTAAAAATTTTATAATCTTGATTGCGCCAGAATTCCCGTGGCTGCCTTTTCAAGAAGCTCCACCGCGCCGATCAGAAGGGCGAACCGCTCATCCTTGGTCTGGCCGTGATAATACCGGTAGTAGATCTGCTGAGCGATGACAGCCAATCTGAACATGCCGAAAATCAGGTAAAAATCAAAACAATCGATGGTCCTTCCGGATTTTTCCCCATAAAGCCGGACAATGTCATCCCGGCTCAACATGCCCTCAAGTGTGGTAGGGAGCGTCCGCATGAGCTTGAAATCTTCAGGATCATCCCGATTGATCCAGTAACCCAGGGATGACCCCAGATCCATCAGAGGGTCACCAATGGTGGCCATTTCCCAGTCGAGAATTCCCGTAATCTCAAGCGGGTTTTCAGGGTTTAACACCACATTGTCAAATTTGTAATCGTTATGAATGATGGCGGGCTTGTCCGTGTCTTCGGGCATTTTTTCAGAAAGCCAGCCCATGATGGCTTCGTAGTCGGGGGCATCATCTGTTTTGGCGTTTCTGTAACGCTTGCTCCACCCCTCGACCTGGCGTTTCACATACCCTTCGGGTTTTCCAAAATCGCTTAAGCCGATTTTGGCGTAATCGATGCTGTGGAGTTCATTTAATACGGATATCAGGTTATGGCAGAGCTGCCTGGCCATGTCCGGGGAGATCGCCATTCCCTTTGGCGGGTTTTTACGTAAAATGATACCTGTCAACCGTTCCATGACATAAAAGGGGCAACCCATGATATCCGGGTCTTCGGAATAGACAAGCGGTTCCGGACAATAGGGAAAAACCGGTTTCAGGGCTTTCAGCATGTTGTATTCCCGACCCATGTCATGGGCTGTTTTGGCCTTTTTCCCAAAAGGCGGGCGTCTTAAAACCATTTCCCTGTTTTGGGAACTGATGGCATAGGTGAGGTTGGAGTACCCGCCGGGAAACTGTTTGATGGTGATTCCACCGTCAATCCCTTTGATGGAATCCTTTAAAAAGACCTCGATTTTTTTCAGATCCAGTTCCTCTCCTTCTCTGATGTTCGTCGGTTCATCGATCATTCCCATCATATCCTCCGTCAGTTCCCGTGCTTATTTTTTGTTTTTTCGTTCGTTATATTCTCTTAATATCCGTCTGCCGACCATCAGCTGGTGTACTTCATCCGCACCGTCATAGATTCTCGCCCCTCGTTCAAGCCTGTAGAACATGGAAAGAACGGTGTCGTCCGAGACACCGAGGCCGCCGTGAACCTGAATGGCCCTGTCAACGACGTTCTGCATTGTATTCGCCACAACAAATTTAATCAACGAAATATCGTTTCTCGCTTCACTTGTGCCCACGTCCTCGATCCGCCATCCCGCATGAAGGGTCATCAGTCTTGCCGCCTGAATTTCCGCTGCGGATTTGGCCACCCAGGACTGAATCAGTTGCCTTGAGGCGAGGGTTTTCCCGCCTTCTGATATAATTCTGTCATTTGCGCGATTACACATCATGTCAAATGCCCTCTGGCATACGCCCAGCCATCTCATGCAGTGATGGATTCTTCCCGGCCCCAGACGATCCTGGGCGATGATGAACCCGTGCCCTTCAGGCCCCAGAAGATTTTTCTGAGGCACGCGGCAGGACTGATACATGATTTCCGCATGACTGGCATAATCGCTTCCTGAATGGCCCATGACCGGAATATTTCTGATCAGGTTAAAGCCCGGTGTGTCCGTGGGCACGATAATCATGCTGGCATTCAGATATTTGGGCGCTTTGGGATCGGTGATCGCCATGACAATGGCGAATTTTGCCCCATCTGCCGAACTGGTAAACCATTTATGACCGTTTATCACATAATCATCCCCGTCTTTCACGGCGGTTGTCTCGAGCATGGCCGGATTGGAACCCGGCATGTTCACTTCCGTCATGGAGAAACAGCTTCGTATCTTTCCATCCACAAGGGGCTGCAAATACATTCTCTTCTGGTCATCTGTGCCGTATTTGTGAAGAATTTCAATATTTCCCGCATCCGGGGCCTGGCAGCCGAAAATATAATGGCCCAGGGGGGAGCGGCCAAGCGCTTCCGACACAAACGCATGTTCCATGAGGTCAAGCCCCATGCCGCCCAGTTCTTTGGGAACATTGGGTGCCCAGAGCTCCATTTTTTTGACCATTTGCCGTTTTTCTTCAAAAATGGGAACAGCGGCTTTGAAATCCCCATCATTAAAATAAGGTTCAAGGGGGAACAACTCTTTTTCAACAAACTCATTGATCATGTCAAGGATGGTTTGAAGCTTTTCGGAAATTTTAAAGTCCATGATGGTCTCCTGTATTTAGTCTTGTTTTCAAAATCTGGTTTTTTGGGCCAGGGTTTTTTAACGATAGGTAATCATATCTTTTATGCCGTTCATCTCCAGATGGACGTACTCGTTAAATGTGGCCAGCATGATGGCATCTGCCGTACACTTGAATCGGGATACCGAGCTGTTCACCACCTGCCAGGTCACGGCAATGGCATCCTGGTCCGACAGGTGGAGCGCCATTTGAACCAAAACTCCCACCGGCCCACCGGATGTGAATATGGCGATCTGTTTTCCACGGCCATGGATGTTCATTATATTTTCAATACCATTTATGACATTTTTCTTGTAATCTTTGAAGCTTACAAGATCCGGGATATCGTCCTTTCCGGACACCCACCGTCTCATTATTTTTTCAAACACATTCTGGAACGCACGTTTGCTTTCGAACATGCGGGTCACCTCATTTTGAAAGAGGGGGGCTTCGGTTGTCATTAGCGGAATATATCTGGCAATCACTTTTTCCGAATCGTATTCGTTCAGATTATCGATCCGGATCGATTCCGGTTTCTCGATCTTTCTTTCTTCGAGAACATCCAGAAATGCCTTTTCAGTCTCAATATGGCGGGTGAGGGTCCCTGTGAAACTGATGTCAAAAGAAATATTCAGGTTCAGCAGGTGCTCGGCAAGCATCTTCGCTTGCAATTTTCCTTTTTCCGACAACCGGTCATAATTGGAATGACCAAAAGAGGCCTGGCCATGCCGGATCAAATAAATCGTGCTCATGATACATCTTCCTTAATTGAGGTTTCGAACACCTTATATAATATCAGTGCTTTTGAATGTCAAACGAAATAGAACGAGCGTTCGTTTTTGAAAGCGCAAACAGCGATAATGGATGACTCGTCTGGAGCGATGAAGAATTGTTTATAATTATATAGATGATATCAATACGTTATAGCATCAAATACCATTTGTTGGAAAGATTAATCGATATTCTCCCTGAAGTCGCATCCTTCAGTGCTGCATTTGTAAAAGTTGCCGTCCTTTTTTGTGGTTTTTTCCACGAGAAAAGATGCACCGCATTGGGGGCAGGGTTTATCAACCGGTTTGTCCCATGATGCAAATGTACAATCCGGGTATTTGTTGCACCCATAAAAGATTTTGCCCCGTTTGGATTTTTTCTCAAGAATTTCACCTTCACAATTGCTGTTAGGGCATTTAACACCGGTTTTATTGCCTGGACCGCTTGAATGAACCGATTGGGTGTTTTTACATTCAGGATAGCCGGTGCAGGCCAGGAATTCTCCAAAACGTCCCTGTTTGACGGCCATCGGCTTACCACATTTGTCGCAGAACTTTCCTTCGGCAATCTCATTCGAATATTCGATCGGATGAATGACACCCTTTTCATCTCTTTCATAATTTCTGGAATAATTGCATTCCGGATATCCGCTGCAGGCGACAAAAGGTCCGTTTTTACCTATTTTAATATGAAGTTTATTGCTGCATTGGGGGCACGCGAGGTGGGTGGGAACGCCAACGCCCTTGATATTCAACATGCCTGCTTTGGCGGCATCCAGTTCTTTTTCAAATGGCGAATAAAAGTGGGCTAAAAGATCGATATAGTCCATTTCAGCGGTTTCCACACGATCAAGGTCATTTTCCATTTTGGCTGTGAATGCCACATCCAGTATGTCAGGAAAATTTTCCACCAGAAGATCGTTTACAATGAAGCCAAGCTCACTGGGTCTGAAGTATTTGTTGACCAGATCAACATAGCCCTTGTCCCTTATGGTGGAGAGAATGGTGGCATAGGTTGATGGCCGGCCGATGCCGTTTTCTTCAAGCTCCTTTACAAGAGATGCTTCTGAAAATCGCGGAGGCGGGGAGGTGAAATGCTGTTTGGGATCTATGGCGTGCAATTTCAACAGGCTGCCTTCACTCAGTTCAGGAAGATTCTGGGTTTTTCCGTCCGGGTCCTGAGATTCTCCGGGTGGGTATAGTGCGAGAAATCCGGGAAATTTGACCTGGGAGCCGCTTGCAGAAAACAGGTACACGCCCGCTCTGATGGCAAATGTGCTTTGATCGATCAGGGCCTGCTGCATCTGGGATGCCATAAACCGTTTCCAGATCAATGTGTACAGGGAGAGCTGATCTTTTGACAGGTGAGAGGCAATTTGCTCAGGCGTATGATACACAGATGTCGGCCGGATGGCTTCATGGGCGTCCTGGACTTTTTTCTTGTTTGCAAAAAAACGAGGGGCATCCAAAGCATAATCGTCTCCGAAGGTTTCCCGGATAAGTTGCTGGGCTTCAATGGCTGCCTCTGCTGCAATTCGGGTGGAATCCGTACGCATATAAGTGATCAATCCCACCGGTTCATCCTGTGCAAGATCAATACCTTCGTAGAGTTGTTGCGCCAAAGCCATGGTTTTTTTTGCTGAAAACTTTAATTTATTGATGGCATCCTGCTGAAGTTTGCTGGTATTAAATGGGGGGGGCGGCGTTCGTTTTTTTGTTTTTTGGGTTATTTTTTCAATCACATAGGATTTATCAGCCAATTCATCTAGAATATGGTTTGTTGCCTCTTCATTGTGAATGGTTAACTTCTCCTCGCCTTTTTTAACAAGTTTTGCATCAAAAGGAGGGGGAACACTGCCTTCAAGATTGGCTGTAATGCTCCAGTATTCTTCGGGATTGAATGCCTGAATTTCCCGTTCCCGTTCGCAGATAATTCGTACTGCCACAGACTGAACCCTTCCGGCACTGAGATTACTCTGCACTTTTCGCCACAAAAGCGGGGAAATCTGATAACCCACCAGGCGGTCCAGAATACGTCTGGCCTGCTGGGCATTATACCGGTTATGGTTCAATTCAAGAGGCGTCGACAGGGCATCCAGAATCCCTTTTTGGGTGAGTTCATGAAACAGAACCCTGTGGAACTGGCGCCCTTTTTTCTTGAGAATCTCCGCCGTGTGATAGGCAATGGCTTCCCCTTCACGATCCGGGTCAGGCGCCAGATAAATATCCTCTGCATTATCGGCCGCTGTTCGCAGGGCTTTGATAACTTTTTGTTTTCCTTTGATATTTAAATAAGTGGCCTTAAAGTTTTTCTCGACGTCGATTCCGAATTCTTTTGGCGGCAGATCCTTGATGTGTCCGGATGTGGATGTCACATTATAGTCCTTGCCCACATATTTCTTGATCGTTCTTATTTTGGTCGGTGATTCAACTATGATTAATGGTTTTGCCACATTGATCCTCATTAATAAAAAAATATTTTCCCGGAGCCTGCGAAACCATGCCCATAAGCTCCAACTTTAACAATATACCCGATATCTGGCCTGGTTTAAAGTTCAGTTTTCGTGACAGTTCGTCAATATGAACAGGATAGGGGCCAAGTGATTTTATCACCTCTTGTTCCCTGTCCGAAAGCGCTGGCAGACCCACATTTTCGACTTCGTCATTTGGCTTGCTGTCCGTTTGATCACATGCATTCTGAAAATAAGGCATGTAAGGGAATTCTTCAAGCACATCCCGTGCATGCGCAACAAGTTTTGCGCCGTCCTTTAAAAGCTGATGTGTGCCTGCACTTTTAAAAGAATGAATGCTTCCAGGTACAGCAAATACCTCCCGGCCCTGTTCTGCGGCAAGCCTTGCCGTGATTAACGAGCCACTTTTTTTCGCAGCCTCTACGACCACAGTGCCCAGGGACATACCGCAAATGATTCTGTTTCTCAAGGGAAAATTATAGGCTTCAGGCCCGGCATTTACCGGAAATTCGGATATGACGGCGCCATTTTGGGAAATTTTATGAAAAAGGTCTTTATTTTCAGGTGGATAAATACATCCCAGGCCAGACCCCAAAACCGCTGTGGTCGGATTCCCCGCAGTCAGCGCACCATAATGGGCGGCAGTGTCAATGCCGCGTGCCATCCCGCTGACGATGTTTATTCCAAAAAGGGATAAATCCCTGCCCAGTTTTTCAGCCGCAGACCGGCCATATGACGACGCGTTTCGCGACCCCACAATCGCCATGCCCGGTTTGGATTCAGGCAATTTCCCATAAACATAAAGATAGGGCGGCGGATCCGGAATTTCTCTTAGCAGGGCAGGGTAGGCCGCATCAGAAAAGGTGATAATTCCAAACCCTTTTTGGAAAGTCAGCTTGATTTCAGGCACGATATGGTCCGGTACCCGGGTATTCCGGATAGCTGCAATAATTTTATTTGAGATTCCCTGAACAGCCGCCAGCTCTTCAAACGGGGCTGAGATAACCTTTTCAGGCGAGCCAAACCTGTCAAGAAGCCTCTTGAAAAGATGGTTTCCTATGCCGGGGACACTTTTAAGAAAGAACCATGGTATCAGTTTTTGCATTCGGAAATGATCTGTGAAAACGTTTTGGTTTTCGGTATTGATTTCAATCCTTGATTTTTTTCAGCATGTCTGCCGCTTTTGATGCTGCAGGGCTGAATGGATAACTTCGGGCCACTTTTTTCAGGTATGTTTTTGCATTTTCGATATTTTTAAGTCCCAGGAACGAATACCCGGTTTTGAGAAGAGCATCCGGCATCTTGTTACTGTCAGGATAAGTGCTGATAACATGTTTGAACTGTTTGATGGCACCTTCATAATCCTTATTGGAATAAAGGCATTCTCCGTTCCAGTAAATGGCATTGTCTGCAAGGTCGTGATTCGGATACGAACTGGAAAAAGAAGAAAAAAGAGATGCCGCTTTGTTGTAATCCCTGTCGTTAAAGGCTTTCCGGGCTTCGTTATACAGGGTTTCCGGTGAATCAAACTGCTTTGCGTCAGGTGAAGGGATAGGGGCTTCGGAAATACCAGGAGACGGAGACGTTTCCGTGGACAGCTCATTTCCTGTAGACGATTTTTCCATGTCCCTGAGGGCTTTTTCATGATTGTCCACCATGAACTGGATAACGGACACCCGATGATAGATTTCCTCGATTTTCTGATTGGTTTCAGCAATCTCTTTTTCAAGATAGACGTCTTTCTGTTCTTTGGTGGCTGGCCGGCTGGATGTACATGCCGAGAAAAACAGGAAAAGGAGCAAAAAAGCCATCACTATCTGAAAAAAAATTACAGGATGAAAATCACGATCATGAATGGGTCGTCGGGTCATGTGTCCTCCTGATCTTTTAAAAGGTTAGGGGCCCATTATGGCTTGAGGTCCTGCCTTTAAAAGCAAATGGCAGGACCCGGATTTTGAACAGTAACAGCATGCGGATACGGCTTTGCCGTATCATCAGGATCGGCCAAATTCCTGCCAGGCGATCAGAATCGGACTGGCCACATAAATGGACGAATAGGTTCCAACAGCGATACCCACCAGCAGGGCAAATGAAAAATCATGTATGGTCGCACCTCCCAGCAGAAAAAGGGCAACAACGACAAAAAGGGTGGTCAGGGAGGTGAGTATGGTTCGGCTTAACGTTTCATTGATGCTTCTGTTGATGTTGTCTTGAAGGGGTTTTCGGCTGTTTTTCTTCAGATTTTCTCTTATTCGGTCAAAAACGATAATGGTATCGTTCAACGAATAACCGATGATTGTGAGAATAGCTGCGATAATGGGCAGGTTAAATTCAAGATCAAAAATGGAAAAAAGGCCAACGGTGATCGTCACATCGTGGATAAGGGCCACGATGGCGCCCATGGCATACTTGAGTTCCAGATACCAGCAGAGGATCAGGGCGATCATCAAGGCAACGATAATCAATATCGGAATGCTAACATTAAACATGGACAGGAGATAGACCACTGTCATTAGCACACCGGTCATCACTGCTGAGATCATCCATTTCATCTCAAAGCGCCCCGAGATATAGATGGTGATGAACAGAAGGGAATAGAAAATGGCAAATAGCGCCTTTCCCCTAAGGTCCTTGCTTACCTGAGGGCCTACCATATCTGTACTCATGATTTCCGGTTCCTGCCCGGTGGTGTTTTTCATCGATTCTTTGAACTTGTTTTGAAAGTCCTCATCATTCATAAAGGAGGCGCTGGTTCTGATTTGAAATTCATTTTCCTGTTTGGCGCCGAACCTCTGGGTGGATGATTTTTCAAGCCCCAGTGGTTCAAGCCCTTTTTTAATATCATTCAGCTCAACATGGTTCTGAAATTTGATCTGAAGAGAAGAACCGCCCTCAAAATCAACGCCCAGGCGCGGCCCCTGATGAATGATCAGGGATATAATACTTGCGATGATTAATACCAGTGACGCTGTAAAGGCAATTTTTCTTTTGCCGATAAAATCAATATTAATGTCAGATTTGATAAACTGCATGGATATTTCCCCCAGACTATATGCTTAATGATTTGATGTCGCGGTTATCAAGTAAAAATTCAAATATCATTCTGGACACAATAAGTGCCGTAAACAGACTGGCAATGATTCCAAGGCTTAATGTCACGGCAAATCCCTTCACCGGACCTGATCCGAACTGAAAAAGAACGATCGCCACAATCAATGTGGTCACATTGGCATCCATGATCGTCAACGTCGCCCTGTCAAACCCTGAGAGAACCGCTGCCCTAATTGTTTTTCCGTATCCGGTTTCCTCCCTGATACGTTCAAAAATGAGAACGTTTGCATCAACCGCCATACCAATAGTGAGGATGATACCTGCGATACCCGGCAGTGTCAGTGTGGCCCCGAACATAATCAATCCGGCAAGGATAAGAACGATATTGACGAGAAGCGCCAAGTCGGCGATCAGTCCTGATCCCTTGTAGTATACAACCATGAAAAGAACGACAAAAAGGCCGCCAACGGCCATGGACATCATCCCCTTTTTTATTGAATCCATACCCAGGGTGGGGCCGACTATTCTTTCTTCAATAATATTGACCGGGGCAGGCAGGGCGCCGGCTCTCAGGACAATCGCCAGGTCATGGGCCTCATCCATCGAAAAATTTCCGGTGATCTGGGCTGAACCGCCGGTGATCTTGGACTGAATGACCGGAGCCGAATAGACCTTGTTGTCCAATACAATGGCCAGACGTTTCTTGATATTTTCACCGGTGATATTGCCAAAAATACGTCCGCCTTTTTTATCAAAGTTGATGGCCACATAGGGTTTGTTCATTCGCTGGTCAACCCTTACTCTGGCGTCGGTGAGCGAATCCCCTCCCAATTGAACGCGTTTTTTAAGAAGATAGGGTGTTTTTGAAACCCGGTTGGTGCTGGGGTCTTTTTTATATTCGTAAAGAATCTCGCTTCCTGCCGGCACACTTCCCTGAAGGGCTGCTGAAAGATCATGGTCTTCATCCACGAGCTTGAATTCGAGCTGGGCTGTTTTTCCGATAAGATCAATCGCTCTTTTTGTGTCCTTTATACCTGGGAGCTGGATCTGGATGCGCTTGTCTCCCTGGCGACGGATATCCGGTTCGCTGACACCAAATTCATCAATCCGGTTTCTGATTGTCTCCAGTGCCTGATCCACTGCCAGCTTTTTGATATAGGCAGATTCTTCGTCCGGCAGATCAAACATCATGACAACCTGGTCTCCTTGCCTTTTTTCAGGAAGTTTTCTCAAGTTTTTAAATTCTTTGTCAAACATGCTGTTGAAACTGTCAACCTGATCCTGTCCTTCAAGTACGACCGAAATCTTGGTCCCCTCAACCCGGTTTATTCCCTTTTGTTTCAAATGATTTTGCTTCATGAGGGTTTTCAGATCATGAATGATCAATTCAATTCTGTTTTCCACCGCCTTCTGGGTTTCAACTTCAAGAACGAGATGCATCCCGCCCTGAAGATCCAGGCCCAGGTTGATTTTTTTATTCGGCCACATGGTCGGCGTGTCTGTTTTCTGGACATACATGCCAATAGTGGGAAGCACCATAATCAGTGCAATGATGATCACGCCAATGACTGAGAGAAGTTTCCAGGGAATGGTTTTCAATTGTTTTAATCCTTTATCTTTAAGGTTTAAATGCCTATTGTCAGATATGTTTTACTCTTTTTCAACAAGGCCGCTTATATTACCCCGGTTTAATTTGATTTGGACCTTGTCTGCAATTTCCAGCTTAACCGAGTTTTCATCAAGAGACACAATCCGGCCAAAAATGCCGCCACTGGTCACGACCCTGTCACCTTTTTTCAGGTTGTTGATCATTTCCTGTGCCTGCTTTGCCTTCTTTTGTTGCGGCCGGATTAAAAGAAAATAAAAAATGACGAAAATAATAATCATTGGGATAAAAGGGGCAAATCCACCACTAGGCGCGGCACCTGCGCCGCCTGCCTGACCCATTGCATAGGCAATACTTGTCAAAATAATACCTCCGTTAAATGTCTAAAAAAAATCCGGTCTGATTCTCAAATGATGAAAATGACACGCAAACCGTTATTGAACAATCTTACAGTCTCCAGATAAGCATCAAACCCTTTTTATATAAGAATGAAAAACAGTCAAGATATTTTACAGTAATTCTCGGTGCACTGCTTAAATTTAGTATAAAGAGATGACCTAACGGTATTGCGGCATGAAGACATGATACATTACCAAATTCGGGTATTTATGCGGTTATCGCATCATCCGTGTTGCGTTTTTATATGGGATATAACATACAGGCAGGTCAGAAACCCGGATGGCTACTGCTCAGCAGGCATCCAGAGCGTCTCACCGTCAAACTGGATCAAATTGACCTGATTATAGTCAATCTGTTCTAAAAATTCGAAGACATCTTTCATATTGTAAACGACAATTTTACTTAAGGGTTGAATCAGATTGATGTCCGTATCAATTTTTTTCTCACTGATGTTGTAAATATAGACCATCTTTTCAGAGAATTTTAACAGTTTGCCGACGCCCGTGCTATATCCTTCAGTTTCCGGTTCATCTGCTCTGGGTGACAGGGAAACGCCCTTTCGTCCAAAAAAATTCTGAAGGAGTTTAAAATGAATATTCCAGATGTTGTCACCCGGTTGTACCACGTAAATACCATATTCGGCTTTGCTGCCGTGGGCTGCCTCCTGATCTGAAACAATATCGTTTTCAACGATCTCGCCATTCTTCAATCGGGCTTTTTCGATGATATCCTGCATGCGTACCGTGTTATTGCCAATTTTGACCGATTCATCCGACTTGATGACCATGTCAATGCCGCTGTCAATGTTATAATGCAATTTTCTGTCGTCCATCATTTCCTTTAATTCCCGGTTCTCATTAAGCTCGTTATAGTTGAACACAGGGGATTGGGCGACACTGAAGGTTGTATCCTTCTCCGGTTTGACGGGTTCTTTTTTTTTCAGGGTGGGTGCGCCGTATTTTGTCACAGCAAAGACGACCAGAACAAGACAGATGACGATAATGCCATAAACGAGTGATTTATTGGTGCTGGAAGCTGAATCAACTCTTCTTCTGTGCTGCATATGCCCTCCCTTGATATCTTCGTTTCTATGTTTGGTCTACCGTATCAAAAATTATTTTATCCTCTCCAGGCATCAGGTCGTGATCGCTTTCAATAAAAATCTGAAGATTTTTTCTGGATTCCATGTCCAGTATTTCATTCCTCTTCCTGTTCAGAAGGTAAAATGCAACAGATGGCGGTACAATGCCCCTGACCTTTGACAGGTTGCCTTTAAGGGTTTTCAGACTCAGTTTCCTTAAGAATCTTAAACCCAGTGTTTCAGTTGAAGGAACAAGTCCTTTTCCCTTGCAGTGCGAACAGACAACATAGCTTCCGAATTCAATGGAAGGCTTGATCCGCTGTCTTGACATCTCCAGCAGGCCGAACTGGGTAATTTTTCCGGTTTTGGTCCGGGCTTTGTCTTCTTTTAAAAAGGATCTCAGTTCACTTTCAACCTGGCCTTTATTCTTGGATTCCCTCATATCAATAAAATCAATGACAATAAGCCCGCCCAGATCCCTCAATCTCAGCTGCCTTGCGATTTCTTCCGCAGCTTCAATATTGGTCTGAAGCGCAGTCTGCTCAATGGAATTTTTCTGCGTCGCCTTGCCTGAATTGACATCGATGGCAACAAGTGCCTCTGTCTGGTTGATGACAATTGAACCCCCGGATTTTAAATTCACCCGGCTCTCAAAAATGGATGCGATCTGTTCTTCAAGCTGATAGCGGGAAAAGATGGGTTTGTCACCTTTATGCTGCTTTACAATTTTGGATTGTTTGGGTGAAATAATATATACAAAGTCCTTGACCTCCTGATACACGTTTACGTCATCAATGAGTATTTCAGATACGTTTGGGGTCAGATGGTCTCTTATTGAGCGCAAAAATATGTTTCGCTCTTTATAAAGAAGAGATGGGGTCGGATGTTTGCTCACCTTGTTCTGGATGTTTTTCCAAAGTCTCATCAAGTATCTGAAATCTTTATATATGTCAGTTTTTGTGGCATTTTCGCCAACAGTCCTTAATATCAGGCCGTATCCTTCTGGAACCTTCAGGCCTTCTATTAATGTTTTCAGGCGTTTCCGTTCTTTTTCGCTGTGGATTTTTCTTGATATGCCTTGATTTTCGCTGCCAGGCATCAACACCACATAACGCCCCGGCAAAGAAATAAAGGTGGTGAGCATGGCGCCTTTGCTGCCAGCCGGATCTTTTGTAATTTGAACCAGAACCTCCTGGCCCCGTTTGATGATCTGGGGAAGGCTCCTGTCTCCGGAATGACTGTCCTGAAAATAATCGCTGTGGATTTCCTGCTTCTGAAGAAAACCGTGACGGTCTGCGCCATAGTCAACAAATACCGCATGAAGACTTTGTTCAACGTGGGTTATGGTACCTTTATATATATTTCCCTGAGTAATTAATTTGGCAGAGGTTTCTGTATGAAAGTCTTCTAATTTGTTGTCTACGATTTTTGCAATTCTGCATTCTTCCGGGTCTACTGCGTTAATGAGAATTTTGCTGTTCATGAAAAATTTGTCCTTATAATTGGATGACCTCCCTGACAGAATTGAAAATTAACTTGGATAATATAATAAAAACATATGTGGAATTCCATAGGGGATTGTGAGCGTCAAGTCAACAGATTTTTATTAAATTTTAAGTGTTTAGATCAAAAAATGTTCCGCTGAACACCAACCCGGCCACGAAAGCGAAAATGGGGCGAAATGCGTCATGCACCCTGAAACACAAATAATTGCAACCATCACCTTGATATTTATGGAATAGTATGTAAAAAGACCTTTTTATATATGAATGAGCGGGAAACACGTGTTTCTTTGAAAGATACGCCAAAACGCTCCGGTAAAGAACCTGTTTTACCGGAAATAAGATTGAATGAAAAAACGCGGAGCATGAATTTGTAATGGAAGAAAAATACGACCCCAAACAGATTGAACCCAAATGGCAGGACAGGTGGGAAAAAGAAAACCTCTTTAAAGCCCATGTCGATAAAGCCAAAAAGAAATATTATCTCATGGAAATGTTTCCATACCCTTCGGGAAATATTCATATGGGCCATGTGAGAAATTATACGATAGGAGATGTGGTTGCCCGGTATAAAAAAATGCAGGGCTTGAATGTTCTCCATCCCATGGGGTGGGATGCATTTGGCATGCCCGCTGAAAATGCGGCGATATCAAACAACACCCATCCTGCCAAATGGACCTATAATAATATTGCCACCATGCGTGCCCAGTTGAAAAAATTGGGATTCAGTTATGAATGGGACCGGGAAATTGCCACATGTAAACCGGAGTATTACAAATGGGAGCAGTGGCTTTTTATCAAAATGTTTGAAAAGGGGATGGCCTACAGGAAAAAAGCATTTGTCAACTGGTGTGATACCTGCACCACCGTTCTCGCCAATGAGCAGGTTGAAGCTGATGCCTGCTGGCGGTGCGGTCAGCCTGTCCGGCAAAAAGAACTTGATCAGTGGTTTTTTAAAATTACCGATTATGCAGATGACCTTCTCGTTCATTGCGACAAACTGGGAGGGTGGCCGGAAAAAGTGACCACCATGCAGAAAAACTGGATCGGCAAAAGCGTGGGCGCAGAGGTCGATTTCAAGATGGACCAGTCAGATGAAGTGATCCGGGTCTTCACCACCAGGCCGGATACGCTTTTTGGATCGACGTTCATGTGCCTTGCTCCCGAACATCCTCTTGTCCTGAAACTTTCCTCCGGCAAGATACAGGAAAAGGCGGTAAAAGCGTTTGTTGAAAAAATAAGCACACAGGACCGGACAAGCAAATCCATTGAAAATTATGAAAAAGAAGGCGTTTTTACGGGGGCATACAGCATCAACCCGATGACCGGAAAGAAAATTCCGGTATATGCAGCCAACTTTATTCTGATGGAATACGGTACAGGTGCGGTGATGTCCGTTCCTGCCCATGACCAGCGTGATTTTGATTTTGCAAAAAAATATGGCCTTGAAATCAAGGTGGTCGTCAATACGGAAAAAGGAGGCCTTGACGCCGAAACCATGACCGAAGCCTATGCCGGCGAAGGCATCATGGTAAATTCCGGGCAGTTTGACGGCATGAAAAGCAATGTTGCCCTTGAGGCGATCACCGATTTTCTTGAAGAAAAGAATATCGGCAAAAAAGCCGTAACCTTCAGGCTCAAGGACTGGGGTATTTCGCGGCAGCGATACTGGGGCGCACCCATTCCCATGATCCATTGCAAAACCTGTGGTGTGGTGCCGGTCCCCATGGAAAGTCTTCCGGTAGTCCTTCCGGAAGATGCGGAACTTCTTTCCTCAGGCGGGTCCCCGTTGCCGCATCTTGATTTCTTTAAAAAAGTCACCTGCCCCAAATGTGGCAATCCAGATGCCAGAAGAGATACAGATACCATGGATACATTTGTGGAATCATCCTGGTATTTTGAAAGATACTGCAGCCCAGGCTGTGGCACCGGCATGTTCGAAAAGGAAGACGTTGATTACTGGATGCCCGTGGATCAATATATTGGCGGTGTGGAACATGCCATTCTTCATCTGCTTTATTCCCGGTATTTTACACGTGTTTTAAAGGATATCGGCCTTGTGGATTTCAAGGAACCGTTTACACGGCTGTTGACTCAGGGCATGGTGAACAAGGAAACCCTGAAATGCGCCACCCATGGCTATCTTTTTCCGGATGAGGCAGAGAGAAAAGGGGACGCGGCCAGTTGTAAAAAATGTGGTAAGGATGTGGAAATCGGTCGTGTGATTAAAATGTCCAAGTCCAAAAAGAACGTGGTGGACCCCAATGTTCTTCTCGAACAATACGGTGCAGACACCACCAGGCTGTTCTGCCTGTTTGCAGCCCCTCCGGAAAAAGGGCTGGACTGGAGTGACGAAGGCGTTGAAGGAAGCTTCCGGTTTTTAAATCGCGTGTGGCGAATTGCCCTTTCCTGCATTGATCTTACAAAAGGCATCCCGCCATACAAAGGTGACGCGGGAAAACTTTCGGGCGCCAACAGGGAGCTTTTCAGGAAAATGCACCAGACCATCCAGAAAGTGACCACGGATATTGAGGAGAGATTTCATTTCAATACCGTGATCAGTGCTGCCATGGAACTGGTCAATCAGATGTATACTTTTGACCTGGAAAAGAAAGATCCGGAAAGAGATTCGGTTCTGAAAGGCGCTCTTGAAACCGTTGTTCTTCTTTTATCCCCCATTGTTCCCCATTTTTCAGACGAGATATGGGAGAAGATGGGGAACACGGAGAGTATCCTTCTTACCCAATGGCCCGTATATGATGAGAATGCCCTGGTTGTGGATGAGGTGCTTATTGTGGTACAGGTCAATGGTAAACTGAGAGGGCGGTTTACAATCAATTCCGATGCTGATGACAACACAATCAAGGAACGGGCGCTGGCAGATGAGCTTGTTCAAAAATTCATCGCAGACAAGCCTCTCAAGAAAGTGATCGTGATCAAGAACAAGCTGGTGAATATTGTCGTCTGATATGAAGGGCTCTTTAAGGAAAATACCTGCTGAAATGACTTTTCATCAGATTTCAACAAGCAGACAATTGCTGATGGGGCTTTTTCTGATATGTTTTACAGCCTGTGGTTACCGGTTTTCCGGAAGCGGCAGGCTGCCATCACACGTGGAACGGATTGTCGTTCATATTTTTGAGAACAGAACGTCCGAGACCGGAATAGAAAATGTTTTTACAAATGATTTGATTGATGAATTTACACGAAAGAACATATCTGCCCTGGCTGAAGCTGATTCGGCAGATGCCTATTTGTCCGGTGTGATACGGACGATCTCTGTTGAAACCATTTCTCACCTTGACCAGTATGCCTCACTTGAGAGACGGGTGACCGTGACCGTCGATATCAAACTGATCTCAAAAAATGGAGAAGTATTAAAAAATTTCCGGGGTCTTTCCGAGAGCGAGGCATTTGATGTAACGCAGGGCCAGAAGTTTGCAACAGAACAGAATCAGAGAAACGCAATGATGTCTATTTCAAAGCGACTTTCCGAAACCATTTATAAAATGTTGACAGACGACTTTTAAAGGCGTTCTTTTTTTTTAAATATAAATGAGAAAGCAAGAGCCAATTTATGACTGAAGTGAAAAATCCTGAACCGTCTGTTTTTATCCAGTTTGCCGGTCAAGGCGTCAAGTACATGGAAGATTTGCGTCGCTTGTATGAGACGAATGTTGATATTCGACCGTTCATTCAGGATGCAATTTCCGAAATCAGGAAACAGAAATCATACTATGATGACAGCCAGACGAATTTTTTTTCTTTCGGACTGGATGTGGATCAATGGATAGCCTATCCTGAAAAAACGCCGGATTTGGGTTACCTCCTGTCCTCGCCGATTTCTCATCCGCTCATATATCTGGCCCAGATTTCAGAATATATTGCTATCCTTCAACAAGGTGTGGATCAAAAGCTGTTGCTTGGACACACGCATAGCGTTACCGGATTTTCAACAGGGATTGTGGCGGCCATTCTGGTGTCAATGGGACTCGGTCTGAACGACCTGTGGCACATGGCTATCAAGGTTCAGGCCATGTTCTTCTGGCAGGGCATCCGCACTCAGCAATCCATGCTCACATTTGGTGTGAATCCAAAACTGGACGGAGAACTTTACAATTCTCCTGAAGGATGCCCAAGTGCAATGGCAAGCATCAACAACCTGACCAGAGGTCGTCTGGACAAAGCCATTGAATTGTTTTCAGGAGAGGGTGCGATATATGTGGCTTATGAATTGTTTCCAGGCCGGTTTATTGTTTCCGGGCTTCCCCACCACCTTGAACGGTTCCATGCATTTTTAAAAACACAGGGCAATGATGTCGCCTGGCGATATATCCCGTCCACTATTGGCGCCCACTCCCCGTTTCTTGGTCCTTCCCTTGGATGGTCACCAACGGATGCCGATATACTTGGGGTTCGTTTCAATGGCCCGGATATGAAGCTCCCTGTGTGGTCAAATGACACAGGGGATGATTTAAGAAAATTCCCAAATATCATGCACGAAGTCATTCGCGCCTATTATATCTCTACCGGCGTATGGCGAAAGCAGATACACCCGCTTTTACCCCCAACCCGGATCAAGTATGTTCTCGATTTTGGCCCGGGAACCGGTGTGGCCAGCCTTACCGAAAACCATACTTCCCGGGTGGGCATAAAAATTATTCGTTGCACATTGCCTATTGGCAAAAAACAACTGTTGGAAGAAGTCATGCCTTCCTTGGCTGGGTGATGGATAAGCAAGCCCGATAGAGATGAACGCATCTTGCACGATCTGACTGATATTTCCAGGATGGCAGTTCCATACAGGGCAATCCATGATTTGTTGCGCATAAAAAAAGAATCGGTCAGTAAAACCGGTGAAAGTAAATTTTTCATATCTGTAAAAACATGATCGGAAAGAAGATGAAAGACTCAATTGTTATCCTGCCAATGGTTTTGATGGTGTTATTTGCCGGGAGTGTGTGAGGTCGTGGCGGAAAAATCATCAAGGTGACAAATCTCAATGACAGTGGCAGTATTTCCTGGCAGATCCTTTCAAGCAAAAAAAGTGCTTTATAGAGAAATCGCTTCACAACTGAATGGCCTCGGCATCAAAGGCGATGATATTTTGATCATGCTTAACGAGCCCCCACTTGAAAACTGGGGGATTCGTGGTGGATACCCGGCAAATGAAATTGATATCGGTTTTAAGCTGAACGTTTAAAAGGCGCTATCAAGGAGCTGCTGTCGTAATGGCTTTGCCTGGTGCAAAGCCCATATAGGGACAATAAAAAATTATGCGCCGAACAATAATCAGGCACGGTACAGACGTTGGTTTTTTTATCAACGATTCATTCAATAGCATATTTAAAATAATTCCGGTGTGTTGTTTATTAATATTTTCGGAAAAAGCATTTATTGAAAAGTTTTTCATATCGTTGTATGCATAACATCAGTTCCCATTGGATCACATGGCAGGGCCTTGATTTAAGAATATCAGTTTCAAAAGAGTGCCGCCGGATTGAGGTGTTGGGATTTCACCCAATCACCATCCCATTAAGGTTGAAAAGATGTTTGGGAAACTTGCCAAAAAAAAGCAATCAAGGTGAGGCTTGACAGGGCGTCTTCCTGACGTCTTTTGTAAACCGCGCATGCTGTGCGCCTGGAAGGTATAACCCAATGAATGACAGTCAGCCAAATTCATCAAAAGCAATGAGCGGTATCTCCGCCCGTATTTTGGCTTTGCTTGGTTCCGGGAAGCCCATTGTCCAGTTAATTAACGACATCGTTTTACTGGTGCAAAAAGAAACCGAAATGGAATGCGTTGGTCTGCGTCTGGCCGATGGACCTGATTTTCCCTATTATTTCACCCGGGGGTTTGGCGAGGAATTTGTGAAAAAAGAAATGTACCTGTGCGCCAGAGATCTATTTGGGGAATATATCCGTGATTCTGTGGGAAATCCGGTCCTCGAGTGTATGTGCGGAAACGTGATCTGCGGCAGAACCGATATGGACCTGCCGTTTTTTTCGGAAGGAGGGAGTTTTTTTTCCAACTGCACCACTCAATTGTTGGCAACAACCTCAGAGAAGGAAAGACAAGCACGAACACGGAACCGGTGTAATGGTGAGGGATACGAATCTGTCGCTCTCGTGCCGATTAAGGTTGAAAATAAGTGTCTGGGGCTTCTTCAGCTAAACGATCAGCGGGAGGGAATGTTTACACCAGAGTTGATTTCCTTCCTCGAAGGCGTGGCAGGCAATATAGGACTCCTCTTCTCCATGGTGAAAATGAAGGAACAAATTGCCAGCCAGGCTTCAGATGTCAACCGTGCGGCAGTGGTTCGAGGAGAATTGCTGGCTCGCTTGGCAAAAGAACTCCGCTTAAGACATGATCACAACCCGCCTTCTGAACGGGAAAAAGGCATTTTGGAAAAAATCGATGCGATTCTTTCGGAAGTCGAAACCCTGAAGGGAATCGTACCGATATGCTCTGTCTGCAAACGCGTGAGAATCGACCCGAATTACTGGACGCAGGTGGAAGCATTTATCCAGAAAAGAAACAAGGCTCAGTTCACACACACGTATTGCCCTGAATGTTTCGACAAAAGTATGGCGGCAATGGAAGATCTTTGAGATCCGAAGAGATAATATTCGTTTTTATCCAGTTTTAGCTCATTCAACCGTATACCCAACTGAGGCCAGGCTTTAAGCGCATCGCCTGATGAGGCGTCCTTCGTGTAGATGGCAGATAACCTTTCAAAAGAAGCCGGTTCTCTTGAAAGGGTTTTCAGCAGACCGTTCAAGATGGCAGCACAGATGAAGGATATATTATAAAACGGTTTAAAATATCTCATGATGTTTAATGTGAGAACAGGATTCGCATTGAAGATGAGGCGAAATACTGTTTTTATTCTCATATGGCGACCTCCGTATTTATGAAAAAGGTAGTCAATTTAAGTGGTCAAATCATGAAAAGAAAAAGGAACTCAGGCACCTTTATAACTGTTCTTCCAAAAAGGCGGAAGTGGTGGATGTGCCTGAAATGAATTTTCTGATGATTGACGGGAAGGGTGATCCCAATACATCTGCGGATTGTAAAGGGGCAGTGGAAACGCTTTTCAGTGTGGCTTATGTCCGGCAACCCGTGCACCCATAAATTATAAATTCTATTGACAGGTTCCCATTTTATCTTCATGTATTTAACACACGTTAAAAAAAGGGGGCCTGCCATGATTAATTTGGAATTGCCGGAAAATTTGCTGCAAATAAAGAAAACCACACATGCTTTTGCGCAAGATCTGCTACGACCTGTATCACGAAAATATGATATGAACGAGCATGCCTACCCGGCAGAACTTGATGTGCTGCGGTTCAGATCGTCGGGCGCTGGCAAAAAAGAAAAAAAGACAGAAAACAAAAGTCAGCGAAAAGGCGAGTTTGTTACCGGAAAACGGATGATCGAAGCCATGGCTGTGGAGGAAATGGCCTGGGGCGATGTGGGGCTGATGATGAGTGTGCCCAATAATGCACCGGGGAACCCAGCGCTTCTTTCTCTGGCAAACGAGGCGCAGCTGGAAAAATTTGGTGGCAAATGGACGGCCTTTTCCATTACCGAGCCGGAAACCGGCTCTGACTCAGGTTCTGTAAGCACAACTGCCGTGCTTGACGGGGATTACTGGGTATTGAATGGTGAAAAGATTTTTGTGACAGCAGCAGATCGTTGTGACAATGCCATCATCTGGGCCACCATTGACAAAACTGCGGGCAAGGCCGGGATCAAGCCGTTTCTGGTGGAAAAAGGGACACCTGGTTTTGAGGTGTCAAAGCTTGAAAAAAAGATGGGGCTTCGGGCATCGGATACCGGCAGTTTTTTGTTAAGGGATTGCCGGATTCCCAGAGACAATCTTCTGGGTGATCCGGAGATCAGAAGAAATTCAAGCGAAGGATTCAAAGGTGTCATGACGTCCTTTGATAATATCCGGCCGCTGGTGGGCATTATGGCCACAGGCATATCGCGGGCCGCACTGGAATTGTTGAGGGAAAAAATGGAAGCGTCGGGAATCGAAATCGATTACCGGAAAAATGCGAACACCGTGTCTGCCCTTGAAAAAGAATACTACATGATGGAGGCTTCGGTCGAAGCCCTGAGGCTCCTTTCATGGCGGGCATTCTGGATGTCGGATAACGGTATTCCGAACAGTCTTGAGGCATCCATGTGCAAGGCAAAGGGCGGACGCACGGCAACGCTTGTCACCCAGAAATGCTGTGAACTTATGGGCCCTTTGGGCATATCCGCAGATGAGCTGATGGAAAAATGGGTTCGGGATGCCAAGATCCTGGATATTTTTGAGGGAACCGGTCAGATTCAGCATCTGATCATTGCAAGAAATGTGTTGAAGATATCAAGTAAAGAACTCAAATAGTTTAAAAAAACAATAGGAAGGATCAAAATATGGCGGCATTTCAACTGGAGGAACTCTTTTCGTTAAAAGGCAAAGTGGCCCTCGTGACCGGCGGGTCTCGGGGTATTGGAAAAATGATCACACAGGGATTTTTATCTGCTGGCGCAAGCGTTTATATTACAGCCCGGAAAAAAGAAGCTTGCGACCAGACTGCAGAAGAACTGAAAACCCTGGGGGTGTGCATATCGCTACCGGCAGACATCGGCACCGCTGAAGGCAGAAAGGATCTGTTAAACCAATTCATGGACAAGGAAGACAACCTTCATATTCTTGTCAACAATGCAGGCACAAACTGGGGGGAATCTTTTGCATCCTATCCGGATGAGGCATTTCAGAAAGTATTGAACCTGAATGTCACATCTCTTTTTGCCATGACACGGGATTTCTCGGCGTTGCTTGAAAAAGGCGCATCTCAAGATGATCCGTCACGGGTGATCAATATCGGTTCCATGGACGGGCTCCACATTCCTACGGTTTCCCATACCGGTACGTTTGCCTATACATCGAGCAAGGCTGCGGTGCATCACCTCACAAGGGATCTGGCCATTCAGCTGGCATCCCGCCATATCACGGTTAATGCGGTGGCCCCCGGTTTTTTCCCCAGCAAAATGACCGACTATGTGTTTGAAAAACATAAAAGCGACATTGAAGCAAACTGTCCGTTGAAGCGCGTGGGGAAAGCCGAGGAAATGGCGGGTGTGGCCGTTTATCTGTGCTCAAGGGCAGGGGCCTATACCAATGGCGCCGTGATTCCGGTGGATGGCGGGACTTCGATCAATCACCAGCATGTTCAGGGGTCGCGAGAATGATTGAAAAATTCAATCCACATCTTGTGTTACATGCAAGAATAGCGTAAAAGGCTCGAATACGGATGGCTCAGATTTTGATCTGAATTTTTTGAACACTTTTTTGCAGGCAAACGATTTAAAATGATTACCTTACTTGATTATGGTGCAGGAAATGTCAGAAGCGTGGTGAACGCCATTTGCCGTCTGGGCGAGACGGTTAAAACCGTTTTCTGTGCCGAAGATATTATGAGAGCAGACAGGCTCGTGTTTCCGGGGGTCGGCAATTTCGGAAGCATGATTCGCATTTTGAATGACAAAGGATATGTCGAGCCGCTCAAGGATTACCTGAAAGCGGATCGTCCGTTTTTAGGCATCTGCCTGGGGCTCCATGCGTTGTTCGAGGAAAGTGAAGAAGCTCCGGGCTTGAAAGGACTGGGAATCATCCCTGGAAAAGTCAGGCGGTTTGACATTGATCTGGCCGTGCCGCACATCGGGTGGAACGGTATCCATATCAAACAATCATCCGGTGTTTTAAGCGGATGTATGGGAAATGAAAAATTTTATTTTGTACATTCGTATCATGTGGTGCCGGACAAGACGGATGTGATTCTGACAACCACTACGTATGGGATTGATTTTGTCAGCAGCATCAAAAAAGGAAATATCACGGCCACCCAGTTTCACCCGGAGAAGAGTGGACAACAAGGGCTTGATGTTCTGAAGAATTTTCTCGAATTAAAGAAGAGCGACAAAACGGTTCCGGAAACACAGGAGAAAACCCTTCTGGCCAAGCGAATTATCGCCTGCCTGGATGTTCGCTCTAATGATCATGGCGATCTTGTGGTCACCAAAGGCGATCAGTATGATGTGCGCGAGAAAGGGGATGTAAGGAATCTGGGCAAACCGGTTGACCTGGCCCGCCAGTATTATGAGGATGGCGCAGACGAGATCACGTTTTTGAACATCACCGGTTTCAGGGATTTTCCTCTGGAAGACATGCCCATGATCGATGTGTTGAAACGCACATCTGAAAATGTGTTTGTACCCCTTACCATTGGCGGTGGCATCAGGGATTATACGGATAAATTCGGCAAAACCTATTCGGCGCTCGACGTGGCGTCCGAATATTTCAGATCAGGCGCGGACAAGATTTCCATAGGAAGTGATGCGGTTCTCATCGTGGAAGACTATTTGAAAACCGGGAAGAAAACAGGAAAGAGTTCCATAGAGAAGATTTCTGACGTGTACGGCAATCAGGCTGTAGTGGTGTCCATTGATCCCAGACGGGTATACGTGGCCTCGCCTGAACAGACAACGCACCCGGTTATCGAAACCGTATTTCCCGGTCCCAATGGGGAAAAGTACTGCTGGTATCAATGCACCATCAAAGGCGGTAGAGAAGGGCGTGACGTGGATGCGGTGACGCTTGCCAAGGTTTGTGAAACTCTGGGTGCGGGTGAGATTCTGTTAAACTGCATCGACAGAGACGGCACCAATTCCGGATTTGACATCGAGCTGATCAATGCCGTCAAAAATGCCGTCACCATCCCGGTGATCGCATCGAGCGGCGCCGGGTGTGCGGAACATTTTCTGGAAGTATTTGAACAAACCCATGTGGAATCAGCCCTTGCCGCAGGTATTTTTCACAGAAAGGAAGTGCCGATAGGAGAAGTGAAGGCCTGTTTGAAAACAAAGGTTGAAATCAGACCTTAATACACTGAGAGAGTTGAGCAGATGGAACTGGAAATTTTTACGGACTTTATCTGACCCTGGTGTTATTTCAATACCGGGAGTATTGAGAAAGTAACAGAAACTTTATTATCAGGCGAATGGGGCTGCCGGAAGATGAAGCAATAAACGTTTTTGATAAAAGAGTGTATCGAGAGGCTGTTGATGCAGACTGGCAACGGTCGGCAGCAATGGATATTCAGGTGATCCCCACCTATGTGGCAGGAGAAAGACGCCTTGCCGGATTTCAGTCGGTTGAGGCGCTCAAAGGGCTTGTCAGGCCTTCCTGAAAAAATGAAGCCGGATTTTCGTGATATGATTTTGTCTTTCCGGTGATAGGACATGTGAATTCAAGGGCATGCGCAAACAGTTTCAATCCATCCTTATTTTTATTTCCCTTGCCATATCTGGGATCTCCCATGACCGGGCAGCCGATCATGTCAAAATGGCGTCTGATCTGGTGGAACCGCCCGGTATCGAGACAGATGTCCACCAGGGAAACATCTTTTGAAGGATCATGCCGGATCGTTCTGAATCGGGTGAGTGCCCGTTTCCCATCCAGTGAAAAAGAGATTTCTCCCATATCTTCCATGTGACCGGGATGTCCCTTGACCATTGCCAAGTATGTTTTTTTGATGCGCCTTTCCTGAAAAAGAGAGGAAAGGGCGGCAGCAGCCTTTTTTGAGTGAGCCAGAAGGATCAGACCGGCTGTTTCCCGGTCCAGCCGGTTGACCGGAAATACAGGCCGTTTGTTCTCAAAAAAAAGCTCTGCCTGGCGCAGCACAGATGCATGATCGCCATAAAGGGTTCCCTGGCTCATGAGGCCTGACGGTTTGAACCAGACACTGTAATGTTTTTCGTCCTTGATGCATGTTCCTTTTTCAGGCACGATATCGAGGAGCGCCTCATCATAGTAAAGTTCTACTACGGCGCCAGATTCGGGTAGGGTCGATGCCCGTCTGATCCTTTTTTGTTTGTTTTGTTTTTTTATCCATACAGCGCCCTTGGTCATGGCATCCTTGATTTTTGTTTTGGATATGCCCGATGCCAGGCAAAGAAGATCAGAAACGGTTGCGTTTTGAGATCGATCCACTGAAATTTTATAAATGGTTCCCGGCATGATATTCGTTCCCATGTATTCAAAAATGAGAATTTAAATGAAAAACATGGGATAATCAATGAAAACCATTTTTTTGGATATTTGGTGTTGAAAGATCGCATAATAATGATGTATGTATTTTTTTTAAAAGGCCAGCGTAATTATCAATCCCCGGTTAATTAATGATCATTTATTCATCAGGAGGGCGTATGACAGAAGTAATTATGGGTTTTCCGTCAACATCTCAGAACAACTATCAACTGAATGTCATGAACATCATGAGGCAGGCAGTTAAAAGTTATGGGCGTCAGGAAGTTGTGTATCACACGCCGGCAGGCAAGTTCAGGTATACGTATAAAGACGCTTATATAAGGATGAAAAAGCTCGCCAATGCCATCCGGAAAATCGGCGGTGACATTGGAGACAGAATCGGGGTGATGGACTGGAATTCCCATCGCCAGTATGAAATGTATTTCGGGATTCCCGGTACGGGCAGTGTGATTCTGCTGTTGAATATCCGCCTGTCACCAACCGATCTGAGCTATGTGGTGAATCATTCCGGTGCGAAATTTATCGTGGTGGATGAAACCCTTCTGCCCATGGTGGAGGCCATCGCTCCCATGTGCGAATCGGTCAAAGGCTATATCATTACAACGGACAAACCGATTTCGGAAATCAATACCAAGCTTTCCCCTGTCTACGGTTATGAAGAATTACTGAACGCGGCCGACGAGGATTTCAAGTGGCCGATACTTGACGAAAAATCAGCCTATGGCGCATGCTATACAACCGGTACGACCGGGCGCCCCAAAGGGGTTTATTACTCTCACCGGAATATTTATCTGCATGCCATGGCAGTGGCGCTAAGCGGTGGGATGAGCGTCAAAGACTGTTACTATCAACTCGTCCCCATGTTTCATGCCATGGGTTGGGGCGGGCCGCATGCAGCGATGATGGTGGGCGCGAAATACGTGCTGCCGGGCATGTACAATATCATGGATTTGGGAAGTCTTGCAGAGCCGCTAGTATCGGAACATGTGACTGTGGCTGCGGGCGCGCCGGCTCTTCTTATGCCTATGCTCGAATATTTGCGAAAACTCGATAAAAAGCCCGACCTTTCAAACACCAAATTCCTGTGCGGGGCAACCGAGCCATCCATTTCCATGATGAAAGCGTATCAGGAACTGACAGGTACGGAAATCGTTCATGCATATGGCGCCACGGAAACCACACCACTGGTATGCGGAAACACCATTAAACCTTGGCTTGAAAATGAACTGACCGAAGACCAGAAATGGGATCTGAAACGGAAACAGGGATTGGCCGCTGTTGGTCTGGATATCAAAATTGTGGATGCAGAAGAAAACGAGCTTCCCCGGGACGGAAAATCACCTGGAGAGATTCTGATCAGAGGCCCATGGATCACGGGCAGTTATTATAACGCGCCGGGTTCTGAAGATAACTTCACCACAGATGGTTTCTGGAAAAGCGGTGATGCGGGAACCATTGATGAGGAAGGATATCTGAAAATCACGGACAGGGTCAAGGATCTGATCAAAAGTGGCGGGGAGTGGATTTCATCTGTGGATATGGAAAATGAAATTCTTGCATTTCCAAAGGTTCTGGAAGCTGCGGTAACAGGCGTTCAGCATCCCAAATGGGAGGAACGACCGGTTGCCCTTGTGGTTCCCAGACCTGAGCACAAGGATAAAATCACATCAGATGATATCAGAAATCATCTGGCGAAAAAATTTGCCAAGTGGCAGTTGCCGGAAAAAGTCGTTTTTGTGGATGAAATACCCAAAACCAGTGTGGGCAAGGCAAACAAGAAAGCCATACGAGACACATATAAGGATATCTATCAGGCCTGACACTTGAAAAATTAAAAGCCCTTTTTTTAATAATGATGTTTTGAAAAAGGGGCTTTTTTAATGAATCGCCCAAACAAATGTTGAAGATATCATGAATACTCGATATTGTTTTGGCAAGAAAAATGAATTCTGGCTTCTTGTATATTGCACAGGTGGAATCCATAATAACAGAGGTGAAAACATGAAAAAAATATTTATATCGATGGTCATTTTTACCGTTGTTTGCGGATTGGTTTCCTGTCAGTCCACAAAAAAGCAAAAGGATATTTACGAAAATCAATTAAGAAAAAACGACGAAAATTACGATCCCAACTCACCCCTCAACAAAGAGCACGATCCCTATAGCTTTGATCATCTGCAGAAATAATACGATTTTACGAAACCTCACAATTCCTCATCAGCATGGCTTTGGGGGTATGAATGAGCTGTCGGGACTGACCCCAGAAAGCCGATGATAATATTAAAGCTATAACTTTTTGTAATTGTAAATAATAAAGGCATTTAGCCTATTTTCGCATTTCGCGATTCTGGAGAGTGTTGAGGGTTGTTATATTATTGAATTAGATTCAATAGAAAAATTGTATTCAAAAAAAGATTGACATTCAAAATCATTTTCAGGTATGACTCATCACATAATGTGACAGGCCTTTACGTGAAAGTGAAACATTCACTTGAAAAATAAAGTCTTTAAATGATACGTGGATCATATTGAAAAATTCCCGGTGTCAATTAAACATCACATTAAATCATGAAAACGGAAAAAAGGAGGATGGATATGGCAGGCAAAGTCATCATTACAGCAGCACTTTCAGGGGCGGGTACCTTTAAAAACAATAATCCGGCCGTTCCCTATTCAAAAGAGGAATTTGCGGAAGAATCTGCAAAATGCTACAAAGCTGGCGCATCCATGGTGCATGTTCACGCGCGCCTGGAAGACGGGATGCCCACCCATGATGTGGATATTATTCGTGCAACCCATGATGCAATCAAAGAAAAAACACCGGAACTGATCGTCAATTTGAGTTCTGCGGTGGGCATGGGAAAAACCGCCGAACAGCGCATCGAACAGATTATCAAGATCAAACCTGAAATGGCTTCCTTAAATACCAACACCATGAATTTTGGTATTGTAGACAGAAAGTCAGGCACGATTTTAATCGATTATGTGTTCGAAAATACATTTACCATGCTTCAGAATTTTGGAAAATCCATGGAAGAAAACGGTGTCAAGCCGGAAGTCGAACTTTATGACATGGGCGGACTGGATAATGTCATTCTCGTTATGAAACAGGGCTTTTTTACAAATCCGATCAACTTCAATTTTGTATGGGGAGTTGCCGGTGGACAAAAATTCAGGCCGGACGCGTTTGTCGCCATGAAGAATGCACTGCCGCCGAATTCAAACTATACAACCTGCGGCGTGGGTAATGACGAGTTCCCCGCAATCATGCAATCCTGCCTGATGGGTGGTCATATGAGGGTTGGCCTTGAAGATAATGTCAGAACACCCACCGGTGAAATGGCGAAAGGCAGCTACGAGCTCGTTGAATGGGCAGTAAGAGTGGCGGAAATCATGGGCAGGGAAGTGGCTACGCCCGATGAAGCCAGAGAAATAATGGGACTTAAAAAAAGATAACTGAATAGATGATTTTTATAGAAGGAGGCTCATTTGAACACCGTTGAAGCAGGCCAGGGAGTCTTGTTTACCGATCCTGATCCGGATAAGGCCAGACAATTTTTCAGGACCAAAAACAGAAAAATGATCCGCAAGGTCATGGAACTCAAAGATGCGATTGAGAAGTTTGTTCATGATGGGGATTATCTTGCCATAGGCGGTTTTGGGGCAAACCGGACGCCTATGGCCGCATGCCATGAAATAGTAAGGCAGGGTAGAAAAAATATGGGGTTTGCCGGGCATACGGCAACCCATGACATGGAAGTTTTAAGTGCAGGAGAAGTCTACAACAGACTTGATGTGGCTTATGTGATTGGTCTTGAGGCCCGAGGGTTGTCAGCCTGTTCGAGAAAGTATGTAGAAAGCGGTAAGGTAGAAGTAACCGAGTGGACCAATTACAGTCTGACCGCGCGGCTAAAAGCAGCAGCTATGGGTGTTCCATTCGTTCCCACAAGAAACGTAATGGGCACAGATACATTTAAGGAGAGTGCCTCAAAAATTGTGGAATGCCCGTATACGGGGAAAAAAGTTGTTTTGATGCCGGCGCTTTACCCGGATGTATCCGTCATTCATGTTCATGAATGCGATGTTTACGGGAATGCAAGGTTCAAAGGCATCGCCGTATCTGATATTGACCTGGCCAATGCGACCAAGCGCCTGATTATCACGACGGAAAGACTGGTCAATCATGATGAAATCGCAAGAGACCCGTCTTCTACCCGTATCCCTTATTTTCTGGTAGATGCGGTATGTGAAGTTCCTTTTGGGGCTTACCCGGGCACCATGCCTTATGAATATTTTTCAGATGAGGTTCATCTGAAGGAATGGCTCGCTGTGGAAAAAGACCCGGATGAATTTAAAGCATTCTTGCAGAAAAATATTTTCGGGTGCAAGGATCACGAGGGTTACATTGCCGTTAACGGTGGCGCAAAGAAAATGCGGGACTTGAGAGCAAAAGAACTGCTTTTGTCAAGGGAGGTCTGATCATGGCGGATTTTAATACAATGGAACTGATGATATCTATAGCTGCAAGAGAACTGGAAAATGGTGCCTCGGTTGGCGTTGGAACGGGCGCCCCTTGTGCGGCCGCCATGCTTGCCCAGAAAACCGCATCGCCTGATCTTGTGATCATGTTTGAAGCAGGCGGCATCCGCCCCAGGCTTCCTGAAATGCCAATATCCGTGGGAGATTCAAGGACGTTTTATAAAGCGTCCATGGCTGGCAGCATGGGCGATGCCATGGAAGCCTGCTCAAGGGGATTTGTGGATTATACATTTTTAGGTGGCGCTCAGATCGACATATATGGAAATTTGAATTCTACCGTAATTGGTGATCACAAAAAACCCAAGGTCAGATTTCCAGGAAGCGGCGGGGCAAACGATTTTGCATCCTTCTGCTGGAAAATGATGGTCATGACGCCTCAGAATACCAAGCGCTTTGTTGAAAAGCTGGACTTTCTGACAACACCTGGCTGGCTTGAAGGGGGAAATTCCAGAATGGAATCCGGCCTGCCGGAAGGCACCGGGCCATACAAAATTATTACAGACATGGCGATTATGGATTTTGAGCCTGAGTCCAAAAGAATGCGGGTGATCTCCATTCATCCCGGGCATTCATTTGAAAATGTTCAGGAGAATTGTGGCTTTCAGCTTTTGAAAGCCGGTCATATCGAACAAACCGCTCCTCCAACAGACGAAGAGTTGCGTTTGTTACGAGAAGAAATTGATCCATACCGGTATGTTATCGGAAGGTGATTTTTGAAATATGCGCATGTGTTAATTCTCTTATAAAAAGTGCCCGGATAAAAAACAGGATTTTTTGTTCGGGCACCCAATCCATCCTCTCTGAAATCATCCCAACATTTTTTTTTGCTCCTGTTAAAGTTATTCTTTACTCTGAAAAATAGATGGTGTATTTTGTGTTTCATCAATGTTTCCCTACCAAGAAGCGTTACCTGTAAAACGGAAGGAGAGGGTGTAAGGGGGGATTTTGGGATAGAAAGAAAAAGCGCATAAAGAAGAAGGTTTCACCCGACCGGACGCGTTTTTTTCAGAACCAATGCCACCCATAACAAAATCAAGATAATTAGTAAATGGTTGAAGAACAGGCTTTGTGCCGCCTCTGATATTATCTTCAGGGGCAAGTGCATATTAAGTCTGAATTAAATATAGCGTGCCCGGACATATTTGAAGAGTATTGTTCAGGTACAAAAGACGTCAAACACATATTTCAAGGAGAAGAAAAATGTTTAATTCATCAGATATAGGTGCCATTAATGTCCAGCTGGAATCGGATAACGATGACGAGCCTCCTGGCTCTGCTGTCGAGGTCCCCCTTGACGATTACCACGAAAGGTCGAACCTCATCATCCCTTCCAAACGCATTTCCCCTTTAATATCAAATACATCCAAACAATTAAAAAGCAAATCCAATACATTTCGTAAAACGTTTTATCCAGGTATTACGAATAAAGAATGGAATGACTGGCACTGGCAGGTTAAAAATTGCATTACCCGGCCTGAGCATCTGAAACGGTTCCTTACGCTCACAGCAGAAGAAGATGCATATTTTGCCCGCTCCATGTCTGAGCTGCCATTAAAAATTACACCTTATTATATGAGCCTTCTTTGTGGTTTGCCTTTCGATCATTCGCTAAGAAAAACCGTTGTGCCAACCATACATGAATGGTTCAAGTCTCCTTGTGAAGAAAACGACCCCTTAAACGAAGATTCCCAAAGTCCGGTCCATGGTTTGGTGCATCGATATCCGGACCGCGTTTTGCTTCTGGTTCTGGATTTCTGCGCGACTTACTGCCGCTATTGCACCCGGTCAAGAGTGGTTGGTAAAGGATCGATTCATCCCAAAAAATCACGTCTGGAGATGGCCATCGATTATATCCGGAATACCCCAGCTATCCGTGATGTCCTTCTCTCCGGAGGAGACCCGCTTCTTTTGAGTGACGACCGGCTGGAATGGATCTTAAAGCAGCTTCGGGATATTCCTCATGTGGAAATCATCCGGATTGGCACCAAGGTTCCTTCCGTACTTCCCCAGCGCATCACTCCCAAACTGGTTCGTATGTTGAAGAAATATCATCCCCTATGGATGAGCCTGCATTTTGTGCATCCTGAAGAATGCACAGACGTTTCGTTAAAGGCATGCAAGTTGTTGGCAGAGGCGGGCATTCCCTTAGGTTCCCAAACGGTTCTTTTAAAAGGGGTGAATGATTCGGTGGAAACCATGAAATCCCTGATGCACAAACTGATGCAGATGCGTGTTCGACCCTATTATCTGTATCAGTGTGACCTTGTTTCCGGAACGAGTCATTTCAGAACATCCGTTCAACAAGGCATGGATATTATAAGAGGCCTGAGAGGGCATACCAGCGGTTATGCCATACCCAATTATGTGATTGATGCACCGGGTGGCGGCGGTAAAATTCCTGTTATGCCGAATTATATCGTTGAGCATGAGAAGGACGGATTGACCCTTTCCAATTATGCCAATAAACGGTTTTATTATCCAGGTTCGCTGGATGAGGTGCCTGGCCTTGAGCCCACCATGGAGGTTCACTGTGTCTGAAAAAAAACATATATGTGCGCAGTGTGCAGGAAAGGGCCCCACATGTTGCGAAGGAAATGGCCGGGACATTTTTGTCACCCGCGGTGATGTGAAACGGATCAGTATGGTTGTCCAGGATAAGGATTTCTATGAATTTCGAAAGCCAGTCAACCATGATTATCTGGATATGGATGATCCGGTCTGGACGGCTCATGTTTTCAGGAAAGACCAAACCCGCCGTGTCATCAGGCTGAATTCATCAGGAAAATGCAAGTTTTTAAATGCGAACGGATGCATGCTGCCCACTCATATTCGTCCTTTGATTTGTCGTCTTTTCCCGTATCAATACAGCGAATCCGGGTTGTATGATGAATTGGCAGATGAGTGCCCGAAAGATTTTCTTTCAAGCGGGGAGACCCTTGTTCAGGCAATCGGCATCAACAGGGAAGACGCTTTGGCATGGCATCAAACCTTATATCAGGAAATTTTATGGGAGAAAGAAGATGATGAATTTGAACATCGGACTCACTTATGATTTACGATCCGAATATCTTCAGATGGGATACAGTGAAGAGGAAACCGCTGAATTTGACCGGCCAGATACGATTATTGCTATAGAAAATGCGTTGCACGCGTTGGGACAAACCACAGACCGAATCGGAAATGCCCGCAAACTGACCGAACGGCTGGTTCAGGGAGACCGATGGGATCTGGTGTTCAATATCGCAGAAGGGCTAAATGGCCTGGCAAGAGAAGCACAGGTGCCTGCGATATTAGATCTTTACGAAATCCCTTATACGTTTTCCGATCCGGTAATTATGGGGCTTACCTTGCATAAAGGACTGACCAAGCAAATCGTAAAGGATCACGGATGCCCGACACCGGATTTTAAGGTAATCAATCAGCCCGAAGATGCAGACAGCATTTCTTTTGATCCGCCGTATTTTATTAAACCTGTGGCTGAGGGAACCGGTAAGGGGATCACCCCCCGTTCCATTGTCCGTGACAAAAATGACCTGAAGGATGCTTGCCTGGAACTGTTGTACAAATACCAGCAGCCCGTTCTCGTTGAAACATTTTTGCCTGGAAGGGAATTCACCGTAGGTATCCTGGGGACGGGAAATGATGCCGAAGCATTTGGCACCTTAGAGGTGGTCCTTCTTGAAAATGCCGAGCAGCAAGTCTACTCCTATGAGAACAAGGAAAAATGTGAAGAATGCGTTCAGTATAAGCTTGTCAGCGGTGCGGATGACCCTTCGGTCATGGAGGCGGAACACGTAGCGCTTCTTGCCTGGCGGGCGCTTGGATGCCGGGATGGCGGTCGTGTGGACTTACGTTGTGATGAATTGGGGCACCCCTATTTTCTGGAAGTGAACCCGCTTGCCGGGCTTCACCCCCAGCATTCGGATCTGCCGATTTTATGCAACAAGATCGGTATTCCCTATATTCAGCTGATCAACCGGATTTTTTCATCTGCGGCCACCCGGGTCAATTCTATGTCGAGAGAAGTGTTGAAAGTCAGAAAATGCGTATAGTCATTCTCCACAATGCCTTAAGAGAGGACAGTGCGCCAGATGAAATAGACGTGATGGCCCAGGTGGAAACCATATCAGAAGCATTGATCCGCCTGGGCCATGACATTTTTGTTTTACCCTGTGACCTTGATCTGGCGAAGGTGAAACGAGAGATCCTTTCATTTTCACCTGATCTTTCGATCAATCTGGTAGAATCCCTTGATGGAAAAGGACGTCTCATTTCAGTGATCCCATCATTATTGGATACGATGGGAATCCCCTATAGCGGATCACCGTCTGAATCTATCCATGTGACTTCGAACAAAATCATGGCCAAGCAGAAAATGAAAGCAGCCGGTCTTCCCACATCTGACTGGGTGGGACCCTATCCGGAAGATGTGCATTGCCGATCAAATGATGCCAAACCTTTATTTGCCGATCAGAAAACCTGGATCGTGAAATCCGTATGGGAGCATGCTTCCCTGGGCATTGATGAAAACGGCCTGGTCAGAAATGCGGGATTGGAAAGCATATTCTCATGTCTGAAAGAACGTGCGGCTGACCTGGGAGGCATGTGTTTTGCCGAGGAATACATAGACGGACGGGAGTTTAATATTTCCATCATTTCAGGTGAGAACGGTCCCCAGGTCTTGCCACCTGCAGAAATCGTATTTCAGGGTTATGACGGGGAAAAACCTAAAATCGTCTGCTATAATGCCAAATGGAATGAAGACTCCTATGAATATTCCCATACCCCAAGACGGTTTGATTTTCCATCTGAAGACAAACCCCTTCTTCAATCCCTCAAAGAATTGACAATTCGCTGCTGGCATCTCTTTCACCTGAAAGGGTATGCCCGTGTGGATTTCCGGGTTGACAGAGATGGAAATCCATGGATTCTGGAGGTGAATGCAAACCCCTGTCTTTCTCCGGATGCCGGGTTTTTTGCAGCCCTTACCCAGGCAAATATGCCATTCGAAAAGGCTGTAAACCGGATCATTGACGATGCGTTAAGGTCGGTACCATCATTGCCTCATTCAAATGCACCATCCATGGAACCTTGTGATCATCGGACCAGCCCAGTGGACTTTCAGTTCAGATATGACCCCGAGACAGAAGATATCGAAACCATCCGGACAATTATTCAAAAAACTGGTTTTTTCCACGATTACGAAGTTGCGGTTGCCGTCGAACTGATCGAAGAAAGACTTCAGAAAGGGCCTTATAGTGGTTATGAGTTCGTTTTTCTGGAATCAGACGGGAAAGTGCTCGGATACGCCTGCTATGGCCTGATCCCGTGCACGAAAAACAGCTATGATCTATATTGGATTGCCGTGGAGCCTGATTTTCAGAAAAAGGGATTGGGAAAAATCATCCTCACGGAAACGGAAAAGTTGATCCGGCATAACGGGGGAAAACGGGTTTATATTGATACATCCGATTCTTCCAAATACCAAAAAACCTTTTCATTCTATAAAAATAACGGATACGGGCTTGTCTCCCGACTTGAAGATTTTTACGCAGAAGGTGACGGCAAGGCGGTTTTTATGAAAATGGTTTTATGAGTGTTTAAAAAAAGATTTCCTTTTCATTTTGAAAAATGATATGGAACATTTCTCTTTTGAGCCACGGGATTCATTTCTGTGGTTTTTTTTATTTAATGAAAAGGAAACAAAACAACAATGATTTGCACAACCAACGTCACCCTCGCCTATGGCAAGCGGGTTTTATTCAAAGATGTCAATATCAAGTTTACACCCGGCAACTGCTACGGACTCATCGGGGCCAACGGTTCAGGAAAATCCACGTTTCTGAAAATTCTTGCAGGGGACATCGAGTCTGACTCAGGAACCATTTCTGTGGGACCCAGGGAGCGGATCGCCGTTTTAAGACAGGATCATTTTGCCTTTGACGAGGAAACAGTTTTAAACACGGTGATCATGGGCCATGAAAAGCTGTTCAGGATTATGACGGAGAGAGATGCGATTTATTCAAAACCCGATTTCTCAGAAGAAGATGGCCTCAGGTCAAGTGAGCTTGAGGTCGAATTCGAAGAGATGAACGGATATGAGGCAGATTCTGAAGCGGCGGTCCTCTTGAAAAATCTGGGTATTGCCGAAGACATGCACCAGAAAAAGATGAAGGAACTGGGGGGCGGTGAGAAGGTGCGCGTGCTCCTTTCCCAGGCCCTGTTCGGAAACCCGGATGTGCTTTTACTGGACGAGCCTACCAACAACCTGGACATCAAATCCATTGCATGGCTTGAGGAATTTCTTTACGGGTTTCAAAATACGGTAATCGTGGTTTCCCACGACCGGCATTTTATGAACCAGGTATGCACCCACATTGCAGATATCGATTTCAGTAAAATTTCAGTATACCAGGGGAACTACGATTTCTGGTATCAGGCGAGCCAGCTGAACCTGAAACAGAAACTGGCGGAAAACAAGAAGGTCACGGAGCGGGCCAGTGAGCTAAAGACGTTTATCCAGCGATTCAGTTCAAATGCCTCCAAATCAAAACAGGCCACGTCCAGGAAAAAACTCCTGGAAAAACTCACCCTTGAGGACATCCCCACGTCATCAAGAAAATATCCGTTTATCTGTTTCAAACCGGATCGACCCTGTGGCAACGTGATTCTGGAAGTAAACGGTCTCACCAAAACCATCGATGGTGAAAAAGTGCTGGATAACGTGAGTTTTACGGTTAACAGCGGGGATAAGATCGCCTTTGTGAGCGGAAACAGCCAGGCCAAGACAACCCTTTTTCAAATTCTGGCCGGAGAGATGGACGCGGACAGCGGCACGTTTTGCTGGGGTCTTACCATTACCCATTCCTACTTCCCCAAGGAACATAGCGCCTATTTCAACGGCGACCTGAACCTGATCAACTGGCTTTTGCAGTTCGCTCCCCCTAAAGAAGGCGAGAGTTTTGCCCGGACCTTCCTGGGTCGCATGCTCTTTTCCGGAGAAGAAGCTGTGAAAAGGATCAGCGTGCTCTCCGGTGGGGAAAAGGTTCGCTGTATGCTCTCACGGATGATGCTTTCCGGATCAAATGTCCTGATCATGGATGAACCCACCAACCACCTGGACCTGGAGTCGATCACGTCCTTAAATAACAGTCTCATTAATTTTCCGGAAGTGATTCTTTTCACCTCCCATGATCGAGAGTTCTTGAATACCGTCGTAAACCGGATTATCGAGATCATTCCTGGTGGCGTTATTGATCGGCTTATGACTTTTGATGAGTATATTGAAAGTTCGGAAGTTGCAGAAGCCCGGGAATCCATTATCCCGAAGGCCGCTTAAAAAAACGGTTTTTAATCATACCGCATGATGAATTGAAAAGCACCTTGTCTGTTTTAATGACGAGGTGCTTTTTATATCAGGGGGAGCGATCAGAGGGGGCGTCCACTTTGACTGTCTTCACCTTATTAATAGTTGAATTTAAGTTGTATTAAAGCTATACTTATCGAAAAAATAGCTTCTTGTTCGGTTTCAAGTCCTTTTTATTCTTTCTGATTTTTTTGTCACCTGCGTCACATGATTTCACTTTCAACTTGAATAATATGTCAATTAAAAGGAGACTTCCATGATATGCCAATTTCGTTTATTATCTGTCGCCGTTCTTTTATTTGGCCTGGTTGTGGTAGGCGTAATTGGGTGCAGCAGTGGCGGTGGCACCGGTGGGGATCAGGGGAACACTACCGGAACAACTGACGATGGTACCACCGATGACGGCAATACCGGAAATAATGATAACGTGATCTATAAAGATTTTTTCCCGCCTTTCAAAGCAGGAGATTATTGGGAATTTTATTGGACGGTCGATGACACAACCTATATTAAAGGCAGCGGCACATCTAACGAGATCACGACCGGAAATTTTAAAATAGTACTCGGTCCAGCAGAGACAATTGGGACGATCACTGCTTATCCATTGACGATTTCCGGGACAGAAACAGAAGGAAAAATTAAATTTGCACCCCGATGGATGTACCTTGCCATAAGCGCCAATCAGCTTTTAGGAAGTGAAGATGGCTCAACATTTCAGACGGTATTTGATGGAAATACAGGTACGTGGAAGGGTGGCGGGTTTTTTACCGAAATTCCCGATGATACGGCGTTAACAGCATCAAATGGCACCATCGACAATGAGTACACACATACGTCAGCCGTCTCGGTTGGACGAACAACCGGGGGCGGTGGCTGCGAATATTATCATGAAATCGGCCAGAACGTTTGCGATGATGACGAATATTCATATTCCGAAAAAGAATATTATAAATCCGGCATCGGCCCACTTGGATATGTTGTCCGATATACCTATTCGAAAACAGACCTGACGTTATCCTTTACAATTATTAAGGATGTCGGTCTGGTGGCCACTTCATTTGAGGCGGATGACGGATTCGTGCCTGTTCTGCCCCCGTGGCTAACCCTTTCAGATATGCCTACCGCAAGAAATTTAGCTGCAGCATCCGTATATAATGATATCATCTATGTGAGCGGCGGCAGGAGTGGGTCCGCCACGTTGAAAACATTAGAATCCTATAATCCGTCAACAGATACCTGGGCCACTTTGGCCCCGATGCCCGGTGAAAAATATATGCATACATCTGAAACACTTGGCGACAGGATTTATGTATTTGGCGGGTATGGGGATGAAAACAATGCCGTGTATGCATATAAAATCAGTGAAGACAGCTGGATGGATGCAGGAACAATTTCGATTGAAAGTGCATATGTAAAATCAGTTGTTATCGGTGACACCATTCATGTGGTGGTGGAAACCGATAATTATTACGCGGTGACCGCATCTTCTTCAGGGAATAGCCTCATCTGGGTCAAGGGACCCGATTTGCCGGGAGAACATCATGGATTCGGTGTGGCAGAGGTCGGAACAACTATTTTTGTGATCGGCAACACTTACGGCAGTCATTATGGAACCACAAGAAGGTATGATACCCTAAGTGGCATCTGGTCAACTGTTTCATCAATGCCAACGGGCAGGCGTGATGTGGCAACAGGTACGGTTGACAGCAGGCTTTATGTGATCGGCGGCTATATTATGGGAGATGACGCCAGGGTTGTGGAATGCTTTGATCCTTCAACCGGAAACTGGACAGAAAAATCATCCATGCCAACAGCCCGCGAAGAGATGGCCTATTCGGTAGTGGACGATAAAATATATGTTATTGGCGGACTGACGGATAATGTTTCCTTGAAAACAATGGAAGTCTATGACCCGACAGTGGACTGATTTATCGAGATATCATGGATTCATCTTTGGTTTTAAATATGCCTGACTGAAAAAAATGATCCACATCTTCCATTACATCTTTCCGGTTCATGATAAACGTGTGGCCGCAGGAGATTATTTTAAATGCTTTCATTTCAGATAATTTTGCGCTTTCAACCGAGACCTTGCCGTCATTTGGAACAGGAAAAAGGGATGCAAAAACCGGCAGGCTGTCTTTGTCCCCTGTGATTACGCCGACGTCTATATTGACAGGCTTCAGACGGTTGGGGATACTGGTTTCATCTGTTCCCACCTGCTGGCCTGACGGTCCGATGATCCATTTGTAAATCGGGTTTTCCTTCAGAAAATCAGCCAGCTCGCTGCCATGATTGGGCGGCGCCAGCATGACAGCGCGGCTGCCCTGAGGCAAATCATTATCCTGAAGATACTGGCGGAGGACAATACCTCCCAGGGAATGGGTCACAAAGTGAATTTTTTTTGCTCCCCTGGCTTTTAATTCATTCACGGCCGGCAAAATATGATCAGTCGCAATTTGTTCAATGGGTTTCTGCGTGGAGGGGTAGTCAACATTCAGGGTTTGGTACCCTTTCTCCGAAAGATAGCTGGCCATTTTTTTCATGGAATAATCGGAACGTCCCAAACCGTGAAGCAGGATGACATATTCATTTTGAGGTGGCATCAGTGTTTCCTCACTTGAAAAAAGGGTTGCCGGATAAAGTAAACACCAGCCTGTGATGAAAATGGTAGTCATAAAAAGAGGATTTTTATGTTTCATATATCACTCAACATGAAGTAAAAAACGTTTACGGCTTTACAGCTTCGACTTCTAACCGAACCACCTCAACAGTAGGAAAACCATCGCCGTTAACCGGAACGATTTTGAGATAACGATCGACAAGGTCGGAAACAAATGCATTCCTGTCTATTTCAGGAACTCGTTCAGTTATGGGATGCCAGGCTGCCAAAATATGGCCTTCCAGCTCGGTTTTTCCACTGAAGATAATTTCTTTTTTGACCAATTCAACTCGTACCGGATGGAATTCCGTTTCTTTCAGCCAGTTTCTGTATTGATCTTCCGTAAAAAATCCACCTGAGAATTGAATTTCAGTAAAATAGGGTTGCCATTTTTTATCTTCTAGTAAATGGATAAAGGCGTGTATGATATTTTCCATTGAGCCTTTCCCTGTCATCTGAAAAAAAATTCTGCCATTTTTTTTCAGGCATTTATTTACACATTTAAGAACGGAAAGTTGATCTTTTACCCAGTGCAGGGCGGAGTTGGAAAAAACAATATCAAATCCCCTGTCAAATGAAATTTGAGTTGCATCCATTGTATGAAAAGAAATTCCCTGATTATCGGATTCCAGGTACGTCTTATTTGCGAATTGAATCATTTCGCAGGAACTGTCTATACCGACTACCTCTCCATGAGGCAGAAGCGTTTTTAGCTTAACGCTTATTTTACCGTCTCCGCATCCTATATCAAGTATGGATTCATTCCCTTTAAGGTTTAATTTGGGGATGGCTTCCATGGCATATTGATATTGAAGGGATGAATTCTTTGCATAATTATCAGGTTGCCATTCATATTTTTTTTTCATTCATATTTTTCCCTCTGTTTATCCTTGATAAATGGGTGCTGTCGGAAAATTTATCATGCAAATTTAAAAATATCTCTATCATACTCCTGAGGGATGGGCAAAAAAAACCTTTACAGGGTCCATTCCTTTCATGATGCCATACGGGTAACCCCAGATTATTTTAACAAATCACATGACGGCCATGTGAAACTAGGTTAAAATATCCCGAGTATATAAATGAAGTAAACTGAAATACAAACGATTTGAAAGGCTATTCAAATATGTTTTCAAATAAAAAAAGGGTATCTTCAGGGGTTGAATATCTGGATCAGGTCCTGGATGGCCTTTTTATCGGCGATAATGTGTTGCTCTATGATGATGTCGGAAGTCTTGCCTACGTATTCTGCCAGAATTTTATCAAGGCATCCCAGACGCAGAATAAGCCCCTTATTTATGTGAGCTTCGACCGTTCCCCCAGAAATCTTCTGGAAAAACTGGGACCTTTGGCTGAAAATCAGAACCTGACCATTCTGGACTGTTTTACCAACGGTAAAGGCGACGGCTCGGAAGTGTTCAACAAGTTTTATGAAAAAGACGGTGCCCAATGGCCCTATCAGATCATCAAAATCAACGAACCCTGGAAACCGGATCAGGTGGTGGAAGCCATTTACGGTCTTCATAAAGGCATGAAAGGGGATGTCAGACTCGTTTTTGAAAGCCTTACAGGCATGCAGGATCTCTGGGGGGGGGAGGATCACATTCTCAAGTTTTATTCGAGAACCTGCCCTCAACTTTATGAGCTGGATACAGTAGCATACTGGATTCTTGAAAAAGAGGCCCATTCAAGCCGATTAAAAGCGCATATCAATCAGGTGGCTCAGGTGGCTATCGATTTGGCCTTAAAACGGGGCAAATCCATCTTAACGGTATTGAAGGCTGAAAAAAGGAACCCTGATACACTGAACAAGCCCATCAGTTTCTGGACAGAGGGACTTTCGATTCATTTCGAGAGTGATAAACGGGTGACCGCCCAGATTGACCTGGGTCACAGAATAAAGGGACTGAGAACCAAGCAGGGCATGAGTCAGAAAAAACTGGCTCAGTTAATTGGTGTCACGCCAAGCACTATTTCCCAGATCGAAAGCAATTCGATTTACCCGTCTCTCCCGGCGCTTTTTAAAATTTCAGAAGTTCTTTCCGTTGATGTCGGATCATTTTTCGGCAGCAGAAATACATATCGGAACAGAATTCTATTTGACAAGGAAGGTGGTGTGGAAATCAGGTTTCCGGATATCCCCAAAGGAAATATCCGGGGAAAACTGGTGACACCGGTTGGCTATGATGGAAAAGCTGAAATCTATATGATCGAAATACCTGCCAGAAAAACATTGCCCTGCCATTTTTTCGCTGATAAGGGAGAAGAAATAGGTCATGTGCTTTCCGGAAAATTAAAGGTCACCCTTCAGGAAGAGTATCAACTGAAACCCGGTGATTCAATATATCTGACAACAGACACACCTTCCCAGTGGGAAAACATGGGGTTGAGTGTGGCCAGGTTGTTGTGGATAAAGATCAAGTAGAAATTCGATATCGTTTTTGTGGAAATGAAAAACGCCTTCCGGAACTTTATTTCCGGAAGGCGTTTTTTTGTCATGCCAGCTTGTTCAATCATCCTGTCAGATGAAAAACGTCAGATTCGTCTTATGACATAAGTATTTTCTTGGCACTTTCATCGTTCACATCAGAAATATGGGCAATGCCGGTTTCTCTGGCGGTTTCTCTGTTGGCGGAAAAGATGTCGTTTCTGGATACTTTATTCAGTGAGAAACGTCTTGCACCAGCCATAAGCTGCTGAAGACCGCAGGATAACTTGTCAACCAAAGTCCAGAGTGCCATTGCACCATAGGGGATTTTTTTCATTTCATCCTTTCCGAGTTTTTTCTGGATATCGAAATAGGATGAGAAAATATCTTCAGGCGTTGTGCCAAGGCTGGATACGGTTTTGGGAAGTTCTGTCCAGTTACCATTGACCGCGTCTTTTCTTTCCGGATTGAGAACACCTTCAATATTGGAGCCCAGGAAGCCCGGAATCATCAGTGACCTGCCCATGCAGATCATTTTTGTGAACGGTGCGCCAAGTGCAAGGCCTTTGAAGATGGAATCTTCCAGCGCAAAGCCGCCTGCAAAGGAGAGGTCAACCACTTTTTCACCATTGGCAGAAAGGAGGCTTGCATATTCATAGGCTTTTGAATGGAGGTTGATTGAAGGAACGCCCCAGCTCTGCATCATGTTCCAGGGACTCATGCCTGTGCCACCGCCGGAACCGTCGATGGTGAGAAGATCGAGTTTTGCTTCAGAAGCGAACTTGATGGCCATGGCCAGTTCTTCCATGCCATAAGAACCGGTTTTGAGGGAAATACGATTAAAACCGATGCTTCTCAGATATTCAACGCTTTTCATGAAATCTTCCCGAACAAGATCAACTGAGGAGAGGTTTGTACCACCCAGACGGCTGTGACGGGCAAAAGATTCAATGGCGCCTTTTTCAAATGCTTCCTGAACTTCAGGCAGTTCCGGATTCGGATCAACCACATACCCTCTTTTTTTCAGGAACAATGCATATTCAAGGCTCTTTACCTGAATTTCGCCACCGATATCTTTGGCGCCCTGGCCCCATTTCAATTCGATGATGCATTTGTCGCCATACTTGTTTGCCACGTATTCGGCAACACCGTTTCTTGTATCTTCGACGTTTAATTGCACGATGATGGCACCATAGCCGTCAAAATAACGAAGATAGGTATCAATACGCCGGTCAAGCTCGGGCGCCTTGGTGATTTTACCATTATTGATTACAGATTCCTTGTCCACACCCACGACATTTTCACCGATAACAACGGGAATACCGGCAAGTGCCCCGCCTACTGCAAAGGAATCCCAGTATTTGGCTGCGATAAATGTTGATCCCAACGCACCTGTCATCAGCGGTATTCTGGATTTTGTTTTCACAGATGCGCCAAATTCGGTTGAAAGATCGACGTTTGGGAAAATACAATCATCAGGATTGGTGCTCAGACCTTCTTTCAATCCTTTTGCACCATAAGCATACCCTTGAATTCTCAGTGAATTATAAGAAACACCCACATGGGTCGTATTATTCGCACCAGCAGTTACGGTACCGAAATCACGCGGATAGAGAAGTTTTCGGCCAACCATACTGGAGAGCCAGGTTTCGCATTTGCCCTGACAATCTGCCCGGCAGAGTGTGCAAAGACTTGATTCTGCGGCGTTGCCTCTATTTGCTGTTCCCAGCACATCATTGCTTTTTGAAAATCGCATGTGAATTCTCCTTTAAAAATATTGATGGTTACTGTGATAAAAAGATCGCAAGGATTATTTTCCTGCGGCTCTTGTATCCCTAAAAAAAAAGACGTCAGGCCCTTTTGGGGCAAGACGTCTTTGTCTATCTCTTTAAATTCTACCGCACGCCATTGTACGGAAAAAAATAATAAAAACTGAACTTTTAATAGATTAATTAATTTAAACTGTATGGTGTTGTCAAGTAATAATTATGATAGCCCCTTAAAAAGAGTTGAAATGATTAAGGTACACGAATGTGAATTTTGCCGAATAATGAGGGCTGATCATCAAAACACTGACAAATAAGCAGGTTATGCGAAGGCGGTTCCTGTCGTCAATCATTATAGAGTTCATCGGACAATAGAATCGCCTCGGCAACCTGTCTGATGGATTTTCGGGTATTCATGCTTCGTTTCTGGATCCAGCGATAGGCTTCTTCAACCTTGAGTTTGCGTCTCAGCATCAAAATCTCTTTGGCTCTGTCCACGATCTTCCGGGTTTCGAGTTCTTCCTGAATGACTTTTGTTTTAACCATCAGTTCTGCGTTTAATATGGCTAAGGCAGATTGGTTGGCCACCGCAGTCACGAGATTGATTTCAGTCTCCGAAAAATCATGGGGGCTTGATGTAAAGCAATTGAGTACCCCAAGCACTCTTTCGTCCTTAAGTTTAAGGGGAACGCCCATCATGGATACAAGGCCGAGTTTTCGGGCCATTTCTTTTTCTTTAAATCTCCGGTTTTTCAGAACATCCTTAATAACAAGCGGTTTTTTTGTGCTGGCGACATACCCCACAACCCCTTCATTTAAATAAAGGGATCTGTCTTTTACATATTCCGGGGCAATGGCCTGGGTTGATTTCAGTTTGATCATAGGGGGTTTTTCATTTTCATCCACCATCCATAAGGAGCAAATCGCTGAATCCGTCACTTTTGCCGTGACGATGACAATCAGTTTTAAAAGATCTTCAATGAACAGATCTGATGTAATGGCCTGGCTGATATTCATCAATGCCTTGATGTATTCATCATATACCTGGGGTTGGTTTTTATCCATAGCAGCTTTTTCTCTTGACAATTAGTGGTACTAAAAAATATGTATGATAGTTAATATAAATAACGATAAAAATAAAGTTAATAAATACCTAAATATTTTAGGAGAAATAATATGTGCCGTCTGATTGCAGTCACGTGTGATGAACTTATGTCTCCTGTCAATGTGTTAAATGGGCTGAATACCATGAAAGAAGGATATGACGGGTCCGGAATGGGCATCCTTTTGAAAGATCTGGGTGGGCCTTTTGCCACCATGAAAGATTCTCCCATCCTCTCTGGTATTTTCAGCAGTGCTGGTATTAAAAAGCTCGATCAGTTCATGCTTAATGTCGGATTTACCACAAAATATAAAATTACATTTAAAATGAATGCCATGCCGCCTGCAGGTGTGCCCAAAAGAGATCATTATCTGGTTCGGGCGTATGATTACCCTGAATCGTGGCGGCGTTTTACGGATAAAGAGCTTAACGATAACCTGATGATGATCAGACTTCAACTGAAAAAGATGGGTGAAAAGGAAAAAGACATGATCATCTTCTCGTTCTGGCCGGACACGGTTCTGATCAAGGAAATAGGTGATCCCATAAATATCGCGAATTACCTTGATCTGGGCAGGGAGGAGCTGAAGGCCAAAGTGATTATGGCCCAGGGCCGTCAGAACACGAATCATGAAATCGATCTTTACGCCTGCCATCCGTTTTTCCTGCAGGGGTTTGCCACCATGACAAACGGTGAAAATACGGCTTTTGCGTCCAACCGAGCCTATCTTTCATCCAGAGGATTCTCAGGATATAACGGATACTGCTCCGATTCTGAAATATTTACGCATACGCTTCATTATACTGTCAAAAAACTCGGATTCGATATTGAGGCATTTAAACATATCATCACCCCGCTTCAGCAGGAAATGTTGGACGGCCATCCGGATAATCAGCTGTTGACCCATTTGAAACAGTCCTGCCGTCAGTTAATTGTGGATGGTCCTAATTGCGTGGTCGGTTGTCTGCCGGACAATACGCTTTTTATGGTTCATGATAGAAAAAAGCTTCGACCGGGAATTGCTGGTGGAAAGCCGGGGATTTTCGCATTTTCTTCTGAAGTCTCCGGACTGGACGCTGTGATTCCGGACCGTGACCGGACCAATGACTATCAGCCCATGCACCGTGAAACAGCCATCATCCGGCCGGATCGAAAGAAATTGATGATCAGTTGCCAGACAGACGCTCTGAAGATTCCGAATTAACGGGTTGCTTGGGTTCGTTGGGTTTATTGGGTTGAATGGTTTATTGGTTCGGTAGCTCATTGGTTTTTAATAGAATGGCCAACCGCCTTTAACCCTCACCTCCTTGTTTTTATTACCTTTCACATTTGTCCTCATATTCTTTTCTTGATTCCAGCCGGTTTTGATGTAAAAACTTGGTCGATATCGGATTAAATTGTTACGTCTAACAAGAATATTTCTAAATGAATAATATCGTATTTATAAGGAAAGCCCATGACCCGTCTCATAATCAGTGAAAAACCAAGCATGGGTCGCGCCATAGCTTCTGCTCTGGGCATTCAAGGAAAGGGGCGCAGTTTTATTCAGAACAATGACATCATCGTTACGTGGTGTGTGGGACATCTGGTCGAGGCTGTAGGTCCCGAAGCATATGATCCAAAGCTTAAATCGTGGAGGCTGGAGATGCTGCCATTTTTCCCTGACCCTTTTCGCTACGTTACCATCTCCGCTACCAGGGATCAGTACGAGATTGTGGCAAAACTCATGACCCGAGAAGATGTCGTTGATGTGGTCAACGCCACAGATGCCGGACGCGAAGGCGAGCTTATCTTTGATCTCGTGTATCGTTTATCCGGATGCACAAAACCGGTTCAAAGATTCTGGACATCGAGTCTCACCGACAACGCGATTCGGGAAGCCTATTCCCGCATGAAGCCAGGCGAGGCTTATATCGGTCTGAGGGATGCGGCACGCAGCCGCCAGGAATCCGACTGGCTGGTCGGGATCAACTGCACGCGAGCCCAGACGATTGTCATGCAGCGGGCCGGAGGAGAAGGCGTTTATTCCATTGGCCGGGTGCAGACGCCGACGCTTGCCCTTCTTGTGAATCGGGAACTGGAAATCCTTAATTTCGTGCCCAGAGACTTCTGGACCCTGATAGCGACGTTTCAGGCAATGGGCGGGATCTACAAGGGCAAATGGTTCCGGAAAGTCGATGGCAAAGACCAGGACAGATTCAGTCTTGAAGAAGACGCAAAAGAACTATCGAACAGGCTTTCCGGTTTGCCCGGAAAAGTCTCTTCGGTCACATCTAAATCTGTCTCCATACGGCCGGAACTGCTCTACGATTTGACCAATCTTCAGAAAGAAGCAAACAAACGGTTTGGATTCACGGCCGGACATACCCTTGAAGTGGCTCAGGGACTTTATGAGGCCAAGCTTATCAGTTATCCGCGGACGAACTCCAGATGCCTCACGGAATCGGACGAACAGAAGGCCACCGGCTGGATCAGAGCTATCGCTCAGGGACAGCTTACGCATTTGCAACCCTTTGTGGCGGAACTGAGAACCCGCTGGCCCATCAAGCTTGACAAGCGCTTCGTTAATGACAAGGAGGTCGAAGATCACTCGGCGCTGGTGCCCACAGATAACCCTGCAAAAAGTCTTCAGGGTGATAATTTGAAAATATACGAGTTGATCGCTCGCCGCTTCCTATCGGTGTACTTCCCGGAACGTATTGAAAACAAGACAACCATCATCACGAAGATCGATAAGGAAACATTCAAGACAACAGGAACCGTTTTGAAGGAACCGGGATGGTCTGCAGTCGATCCGCCACATAGTCGGCCCAAAAAAGAAAAGGCGAAGTCTGACGGCCCGGAAGAGGAGGAAGACTCTGGACTTCTCCCTGCAGTTGCCAAGGCTGAGGAGGTTGAAACAAAGGAACTCTCTACAAAAGCAGGTAAAACTTCTCCACCCAAGCGGATGACCGAAGGGGATCTGCTTGGGTCCATGCAAAGTGCGGGGAAGGAACTGGAGGATGATGAACTGAAGGGAGCCATGAAGGACTGCGGTTTGGGCACGCCCGCAACCCGGGCCAACATTATTGAAACCCTTTTGAAGCGTGGATTTGTCGAACGCGTGCGAAAAATCCTGCAGCCAACGGCCAAGGGAACCGAACTGGTTCAGTCCATCCGAACCGAAAGCCTAAAAAGTCCCAAGATGACTGGAGAATGGGAGGCAAGACTGGAAAGAATCCGGCGCGGGGAGGGGAGCCGGGGTGAATTCATGGACGATATCAAGACCTTCGTTACAGAACTGGTGAATCAGATCAAGAAGAATGCGCCACAGGGCAAACCAAGAGTTTACGGCACAGTGGTAGGACGCTGCCTTAAATGCAATTCTAATCTCCATCTGAGAGACTGGAAAGGGCATTATTATGTGAAGTGTGCCGCTTCGGCAGACCCTGCCTGTCAGATGTCCTATGATTCAGATGCTGAAGGGAAACCCTTGGCGTTCTGTCGCTTCTGTAAGGGTCCGGTGCGTACCACTCGAAATGGCGGAAAAATCTGCGCCCAATGCAACAAATGGCAGACAGCAAAAAATTCTCTTCAAGGTCATATGAAAACATAGATGTGTTTTTCGGGTTTGACGCTTGCAAAACATCATCCGGCCATTATGTCCGGTTAAATCAGAATTTGGTCCAATGTCGCATAAGGGGAGGTTGTGGTAACTTTCCCAAAAGTCACAATATTCGCAAATGCTGTTCTTGACGTGCATACATGATTATGATTATTGTTTAGCCATTCATATCTTCATTTGTTTATTCCAAAGAGAATATTTTTCCGGAACATAATTTTCAACTATTGACCAATAGATGGCGGCTATATTGCTGCAGGGGAAAGGGGTATTGTAACCAAAACGGCTTCCTGGCCTTAGATTGTTTTATGCAGATCCAGATAATTCCGGAACAACTCCGGGTGAACCCTGGAATAGCCGTCAAAATCGCCCAATATTTCCATGCCCGGTATGATCGCTTTGACAACCGGAAGGCCGATATCTTTCCGGGTCAGGTTAATATAGTAAGGCTGGTAACGGTTTCTGATCAATAATGCTTCCAAAAGTGCCAGATCAGATGTGGGGTCTCCTGTGGAATAATCGGGCAAATCCTCATAATCGACGCAAATAAGGTCCTGGGGACCGGGTTGGGACGGCGGGCTATCAGGAAAAGGGCAGGTGGTTTCGGTTATGGCTGAAATGATGGCCCGTTTGGCGCTTAGGCTTGCGGCCGCCCCTTTTTGTATTTCTCCTGCTTTGTCCACGACAAAGCAGCGGCAGCACGGGATTCCCATGGGGCCTGTGATATCCTGAAACTGGAGTTCTACACCTGCATTTCGATAGGCTTGAAGCAGGGAGGCTATCTTTTCATTTCTTGAGACAAACCGGAAAAACGTGGATTTGTCTACAGGCATGGTAGACTCCTGGTGCCGCTCGATCACCTCAAGAAGTGCAGACACTTTGGCTTGTTCTATCGTGTTTCCCGAGGCAAAGCCGGTGGAGCCAATGCCTGAAAACAGGTCTATTTCATCCAGATTGCAGAAAAGAAATATGCATTGCACGGGAATCCATGCGTTTTTCCTGCCGTGCTCATCCGGGGTTTCCCCGCAAATCCAGTGAAGCGGCTCATCCTGATAACTTACCTCCAGGGCAAGGTCATTGGGATTGACGGCGGTTGCATGTTCAGACTGGAGTTCGGTGAACGACGCCAGTCTGACAGGATAGGGACTTTGATAGTCTGAAACGCACTCTTTTGAGATGGAAGAAAATGCCGAGCATCGCTCGACAATTTCCATCATCAGGGATGCCCTGGCATCGTCCGGTGTCAGCCCTTTTCCATAGCTGGTCTGTTTCCCTGAAAAGGAAAAACGGTTCCGGTTATTTTCAATACAGGTATCAAATGTCCATGATCTTAAAAGTGCAATCGGGCTCAGGCTTGACTGGTGGCGCATCAATTCTCCCATATCGACCCCTGCCTTCACCAGTCTTTTTTCAGCGATTTCGGCTGTTTCCAGAGGAGAGAAGGATTGGGCGTCCTTGTGTCCGGGTTTCAGGAACGATTTTCGTATTTCCGTTATGGATACCGGTTTTTCTCCTTGCCTGTGGCCCTTATCATAAGTCATCAGGCGCAATCCGGATTCATCCGGGGACGGGAGCGGTGTGTGGTTGAAAAAATTTTCTCTGAACAGGGTTATCCATTGGCTGTGAAGCTCCCGCTCAGGTTCGAAAACCGACCGGATATTGATCAGTGGGGAATGCCGGCAAAGCGCTTTAATGTCTTTCTTTAAAAATTGTTTTTCCGTATGCCTTTGTCCGTTTGCCAACAGCAGATGCTCCAGTATCAAGGCCATGAGCACGCCATCTTTCTCCTTTTTGGCTTCTCGCAGCAGACCATCGATCTGTTCAGACGTCAGTTTACCGATCTCGGCCAACGCATATTTATGTAGAAAATCGTCATAGGGACGCAGCCGGAGAAGCGTGAGGCTTTCTTCAACTGTCAGGTCGTTTTCAGGAACCACGGAAAAAAAACCGGTCTGGCTTTTGGTGGTTATCAGTTCCAGGTGATAGCGTATTTCTCTGTTTTTCAAGTGATCTCCATAAATATAACATGTTATTTCATAACGTAATGGTGCATCACACCCGTTCAATAATACCGATTCTTGACATAAAGATGAAAACGGCGTCCGCAAGTTTGCGGGCGAATTCCATGCGAATTTGCGGATTTTTCGTTCGGATTTCCCGGCAGACTTCGAGTTGAAATCCACTGATAAAGCGCGAATCAGTGTAACCGTATTCATTGTCAATGCCGTCGTCTCTGACCCCGCAAAATGCCTGAATGTTGTATCCGCCGCTCAGATTAAGGATCGGGCTTTTCAGGTCATGCCTGGGGGACACCGAATACTTCTTTTTATGGGTTCTGTTCAACTCGTCCATGCCATCCTGCAATAGGGACCCGAAATTTTCATGGATGCTGCTTTTCCCGCGAAGCAATCCTGCGAAATCGGTTTCCGCGTGGAGTTTTTTTGATAAAAATCTGATGGAGCTTTTTTCAGCATAAGCTTTTGCCGAAGTATTTAGCTTGCTATCCGGGTTCGAGAGATCGGTTGCGGTCAGGTTGTAGCCAACCATGATGTCCGCACCATAATTGTCCGGTTTTCCGTGAAGATCAATGAACAGTCCGGTGTGATTGGTTTTCAATACCTCCGGAACAGCAACATCGCCGATAAAGTGTTCATGGAAATCCTTCCAGGCTTGTCCGCCTCTTCCGGTTATGGGATTGCAGTCCACGCCCCATCCTCTGTTCTGATCTATTTGGGTCCGGGAGAGCGTGTTGATGATGACGTGCGGGTATTTCCCGTGGGTTTTTTCCCTGATTGCGTTGATGATGTCATATGCGAGTTCGATGGTTTTCACATCATTATTCCTGTTGATTACCATCCCGTCACAGAAACCTTTCCGGTCCGGGATATCGGAGGGAACACGTTCACCACCGTGGGGGACAGAGATAATCAAAGGCAGGTTTCCGGCAAGGTAGACCACATCACCTGATTTGCTTGTATCTATTGAATAAAGCTTGCCCGGGACGGGGACGGTTTTTCCGATGGTAAAGGGGGATGCTTCCGGCAAGACAAAGGCGTGGTTTTGATCCTTGGTCTGCAGCCGGGATTTTTTCGGTGGTTGCATGCATGACATAGACATCACGTTCACGCATAACAGCAGGGCCATCCATTTTATATGTGTTTTTCGGATGACCGGTATGTGGGTTTTTTTCATGGGTAATTTCCCTTCAGTCCGCCTGTCAATGGGCAAAGTGTTATTTTTATGTACCAATAATATAATTGTCCTATCAATGCCAGAATTAATTATTGACATCCGGTTCTGCAGATGGATCAAACACTTCTCCTTTAAAGAAAAGCAAGATCTGAAACATTGAAAGCAAGAATAGCCATGCAGCATAAGTCCATTCGATATATTGATGTAAGAAAAAGAAAACCATTACAATCAATATATACATGAATATTCATATGGAGGTAACCCGGTATGTTTAAAAGGAAGATGCCGTGGATGATTTTTCTTTTGGCCTTGACCCTTTTTTCATGCGCAAGGAATGATGGTTCAGTGAATGATAGCGCTGGCCTGCCTTTTGGATTTCAGGATAATAGTGTTCCGAATGAATTTGATGATTTTGAAATTGTTTCTGTTTTAAAGGATGGCGGGACACTGGAGGAAATTTATGATGATATAGATGGCAAAGGTGTCAGTGACAAACTGGAAGTTCTGGTCAACAGCAATATTGACGAGTTCATCGCCTACTCAAAGAATTCAAGTGATCTTCTGGACAATCACACCGGCATTGTTATCCGGTTGATGGACACTCGGGTAAAGGGTGTTCTTGAATGGCTTATCGACAGAGATCCTTTAAAAAAATCAAAGCTTTATGACTATACATCCGCCAGTTACGATGACATGGATGCGTTTTATGATCCTTCAAAGGAATCCGCCTATATGGCGAATTATTATTCATTTCTGGACGACCTTTCAGATCAGGATGAAGAAGGCGCCAAAGCCTGCTGGAAGGAGATGCTCCGGTTCGGTGGCAAGGCCTGTCAATACATGATTGATACCAAAGACAAGGATGAATTGAGAGATGACATTCAGGAAATAATTGATGATCTTCTGGATGAAGATTTTGAAGAAGATTTTCTCGATATAACGGAGTTTGTCGGAAAAATGCTGATACAGGCCGATTATCCCATGTGGGTTGATGCTGAAGGGCATGTCCTTCAGCGTGAGGAAATCGATCCGGAAAAGGACACCAGCCTGGATCTGGGAAATGTGGTCAAAGGTGCCAATATCCTCCTCAGATGGGTCAACAAAATGATGGCTGAGGAACACAACCGCGAACGTGTAAATGATGTGATTCGCGAAATCGCAGAACTCTTCAACCCGGACGATAGCGAGACCAACAAAAAAATCATCAAACAACTTGTTTACAATCTGGAAGACCTTTTTACCGTGGGCGGAGATACGTACAAGTCAGATCCCCGGTACCATCAAAGTGATGATGAAATTGAATCCAATGCCGAGCTGGGGGAGACATTGAGAGAGTACTTCCCAAGCCTTTTGCAATTCAGTCTCCGGTCAGACCGTGACGCGTCCATGATTGTGGATAATGAGTGGCGGAAAAAAATTTATCCGCTTTACCAGATGATTCAATACCTGAAGAACCTTCAGTTCGATCCGGACGAGCAGAGCATAGAAGATACGCTCATGGACATGCTCAAATATGATTTTCTGGGCCGGGACAGAACCGACCCTGAAGCCGGGGCCTATCCCATACCGTTTCTGGAACATACCATGTTTACCATTGCAACGGTGTTGAATTTGGGTTTTGACGATGGCGGGGCAACCGGGGAGATCGATCCTGCAGTTGCAGATGTCCGGAAGAACCATGGGCATGGGACAAGCCGGGCGATGCTCACATTGAATGACATTTTTTTCAGTATCACCACCCATGCCTTATTGGAGGTTGGAAGCACAGCGTTTATGGGGCTGTTTGATATGACGCTTTTTCCCACAGATGGCGAACATATTTCACGAAGCCACAAGCCTTTTAAACGCAATGAGATGGATCAGAAACGATTTTATTATAATCAGAATTATGGTGCCCTGAATCTGGTTGCAGGACCCGGCATCGGAGATGCCGGGTCTCCTGATGGGGGAAATCTTGACACGGGCGACAACGTCATGAACAGTTACAGGCCTTATAATCCTACAGGTTTTGAGGAGTATAATGCCGCTCAATGGCTGAACACCTGGATTTCACGGATTTGCTTTAACGGGGAAGGACCGTTTTACTATGCCGATCCGAACGCCAGGACGGTCAAGGTAAATGGGAAAACCTATCATGAATATCTGAGGCCCAACGGTAAGGTTTACGCCCTGGTCAATACCGATTCAGAAACCTGGAAATACATTTACCCTACGGATATCGGAGATGCGGAAGATGAAGATACCCTCGTGGTATCAGGCTATCTTTCCCCGAGTGATAAAAAAGCAGGCGATAAAATTGCAAAAAAGCAACGGTTTAACCGGTATTTTGATGCATGGGATTCAGACTATTTTATCATCAAGTATCCCCTTATGTTTGGTAACACCTATGTTTCTCCGGACAATTCATCCGGCAATCTCGACACCACTACGATTTCTTCCGATAAATATGCTGGTGCGCTTCACTACAAGGAACTCATTGAGGCAAACGATCACAGACGGGCCTGTGCGTCACCTCTGGAGGCATTTTACAGAAATCATCAGTGGCTCTGGAATGAAAAAAAGGTGGTAAGTATCATACCGTTATATTTAAGTGCTGATCTCTCTGCATTTGGCCTGGGAGCAGGTTTTATTCCGATTGGTGCTGTATATCAGACTGCTGAAGTAAACGGAATGGGCGGTTTTGCTGATGCCAGAAAATTCAAAGGAAATCACATATGGGCGAAAAAAGGGGAATCCGGAACGTCAACCATTCCCGGAGATTACCGGGTCGAACTTGCAGCCAGTCTTACCACAGATACCCTAGATCTGGGTTTGACCGGCAGCATCACAGAACAGCTCGTGTTTGAAATGACATTCGATGTCGGTAATTTTGAACCGTCGATTATCGGAAAAAATGCACCGTCAATTTCAAGACTCGCTTTTCCAAGAAGTCCTAAAATGATCCGCGAAAACGGCATCGAAGATTACACATTGGGTTCCCTTGAGTTTGAAGTGGGAGATGACATATGGGAACATCGAAGCGCGTATCTGCCATTGTTTGTTTCGCTTACGGCCGGCATGTATGATAATACGGTCAAATACCCCTATTATAACGATCCGGATTCCAAAACCAATATCCGGCTGGGCGGGAAAATATTTTTTGAGGGGCTTGCCCCGCTTTTGAAACCCCTGATGTATTATCAGAAAGACAAAGGCTCCCCCCCCTATAACTGCTGGAAGCCGAGAGTCTATGGCGACAGCCTGGCACCGTATGGCAACTTTCAGGGGAATGCCTACCTTCAGTCATCGGCTGCTTTTTACAGCGATAAAAATCCTCTTGTCGACTGGGATGGCAGTGAAGAGGAACAGCTGTTTTTCCTTCCGGCGCCGATAAAGACATTAATCAATTCTTTGGTCGACAGTGACGTGACAGATCCGGCCAGACGGATGGATGGTATCATACCGCTCATACTTTCCAAAACAAAAATGCTTACGGCCATGCTCAAAATGCTGTTAAGCGATGTGAATGATACGGATGAATTCAATCAGGCCTTTGAACAGATGATCACATCCTTGAAAACCACCAGGGGAGAAATGACCCGGATCCTTGAAGGTGAAGAACGATACGGAGAGGGGGGCTCTCCTAAAAAATTCATTTATCCGGACTGGATGTTTGTGGAAGGGATCGAATCCACAAAAGACGCCTATGGCGTTTACACAGAATTTACCGGCGCCCGTGATGAAGATACGATTTTCGATGACATCGTGGATGCATTGGTGGGCAAGGACGCGATTGATGATGAGAACGATGGGTATGGCCTTGCCAGCTACCCGGATGACAAGAAATCATCGGATGGCAAGCCGGATTTTGGCGATGCGGACTGGAAGGATTTTGAGGACGGTTTTGACGACCTGGTCCATCTCGCCCACAAAGACAGCAAATACTCAATAACGGAAAGTATCATTTCCATAAATGAATCCTTTTTCGGAAACGGCTGCATCTATTCGGATGATCAAATCACAGGCCTTCTTTACGGTGCAGGAAAACTCTTTACCTATTATGACTCGGTAAAAAAAGAATGGGTTTACCAGGGCCAGGAAGGATTTGACGATATCTATAAAATTCTTACGGAAACGCTTCCTGATATTCACGATCAGATCAAGGATGAGCCGACTGAAATTGGGGGAAGTACTTATACGACAGACAATTACTGGGATATGTTAATGATTGTCGCGGATCTTTTAAAAGAGGGCGGTATTCTGGATTATGTGATAGACACGGTAACTGTTGATGCGGAGTGGGAGAAGGTCTTTGGTGATCTGGATACGTTTCTCAAGAAGGATTTTATATCCAGCAAGGACCCCTTGTGGTCTACGGTTTCCAGGCTTATTGAGGATATGTCCGTTGCCATGGATGAAAGCCAGGGGGTAGACCTGGAAAGCTTATACAGAGACTATGGGTTCCAGTTGAACTGATGCCAGGCCCATACCTGAACCGGGATACCACCTTCCCGGGATTGTCTGCCAGGTCTTTCATTTCGATCCCGATCAGAACCGGTAAAAGTATCCGGCCTGAATGGTAATTCCCCCCAAATCACGGTCATTTCCGCCAAATCGGTCGATGATGGCATAAACAGCTTCCAGTTGAATCCCGTACTTCTGATATATATCAGGATCACTGGTCAGGTAGGCAATGCCGCACTTATAATGGTAACCTCCCACATAGTGGCTCTCTTTTTCTTTGGTGCCATTTGTCTTGATCTCTTCCCTGGCATACCAGTGATCGAGACCTGTACCGATATAAGCATAGAAAACGGGTGTCAGTTGATAATTATACGTCAGCGTAAAGGAAACCGGTATGAGGTAATACGTGTTTTCAACCCCGGTATCTTCACCGGATGTGGATAACAGATCTCCTTTGAGTTTCAGAAAGCCGGCATCAATATCTGCATGGAAATCCTTGTAAATGGCTCGTTCATAGTAAAGCCTGACCGGTACGGGAAACCGGTTTTCAAATGTATCGTCCAGCAGGGTGTCGCTCATTTTAAAGTATCCTGCCTTGATGCCAATGGCGTTTTTCATGTCGCCGGACTGGGCAGGGACTGCAGAAATAACCATAAAAACAGGCAAAATCACTATAATGCGTCTTTTTTTTACGGATTTGATGAAGATCATCAGGGAGAAAACAAGGCTCACGATCATCAGCAAGATCCTGCCCGGGTTAACCCCTTTTCCCGACGTGGAAATAAAACAGCCGGATTTGACGTCATCCGAATCGATCAGAATATGTTGAATGCTTTCAACGGTGATGTAAACTTCCGGGGAAGCGGTGCTTTCATTTCCATCCTGGTCATAGGCTGTAATGATAATCGTGTAGGTGACGCCGTTTTCCAGGATGATATTTCCATGCTCCGTTCCTGATCCAATATCAATGGATGTGTCGTTTCCCGCATCCAGTGTTGTTTGAGAAGCATCCCGGTTGTCCGTTATTTGAACAAAATAACCCTTTAAATCAACCATGCCCTTGTTATTTGTATCGTTGATGTCCACCTTGATTGTCTCACTGCCAGTTAATTTAACATCAGGCTCAGATGGCGGCATGGGGGCACGCTTGTCCTGTTTTGTGTCAATGATCAATGTGTCAGACGGTGATGATTCATCACCTGACAGGTTCCGGGTTTTAATGAAAACGTAATACCGGTTACCGGATTCAAGTCCTTCTAAAGTTGCCGTGGTGAAGGCATCTCCAATATCCGTTTCCAAAGGATCTGTTGAGGGATCATTTGTGTAATAAACCGTATAGCCGGAAAGATCATCCAAATCCACAGGGTCCCAGATGACAGACAGGCTGGTATCGCCTATGGATGTCATTGAAAAATTTTCAGGTGGCGCCAATGCCTTAAATGTGGTGGCGGATTTTGTCGCTGCTTCCTGGGTGAGGTTATTTATGCTGTCACGAGCCGCAACTTGAACATAATAGGTCGTATTCGGTTCAAGACCGGTTATCGGATAGCTGTTTGCCGTGGCACTGTTTATGATGCGTGTCGTATCAAGCGTGTCTGGTGACGTACCCCATGAAATCAAATACGTATCCGTGTCATCTGCATTACTGGTCCATGAAACAGCTATTGTTGTTTCACCCGGGGCCAGGCTGACATTCTGGGGAACGCTTACATCTGCAGATGCCAATATGGGCAGGATGAGGATAACCGTAAAAACAAAAAAGAGATATTTTATCATGACATGGACTCTCCGTTAACTGGCTGTTTGCGATTTTGATGATCCGGGAAAACATGCTGCAACCTACATGATAAAGATTCATCCGTCAATATTTGGGCGCATTAAAAAATTTAAGATAACAGGGCCAATTTTATCCGGTTTCAATATGGTATTGGGTCATTTTTTCTTACGAAATAGCGATTTGCTAATCAAAGTTTTTTCAAAAAAACGCTGTACATATTTCAAAATATATTGTATATTCCATACAAAATCAATTTAATGCGTGAGAATAGGGGTCACTTTTATTTGGTGAAGTGTTACTTGACAATTTTAAAAAAAATGCGGAGTATGCAGATATAAACATCTGGCACAATAAAAAAAACATCAGATACATTAAAATGTAATGTTCATATGTATCATTCTTTTTCAGGAGAGGGGAAGATGGAAAGAAGGAAATTAACCCGGTATGCGGTCAATTGTCTTTTTATATTGCTGGTATCCACCGTATTTGTCATTGGATGCGGGGGGGGCAGCAGTTCTGATTCGGACAAATCAAAGATGAAAACAGGCGTATTTGTAGATGATCCGGTGGAAGGTTTGACATACGTGACAGACTCAACATCAGGTACCACAGACCAGGAAGGCACATTTGAATATGTCATTGGTGAATCGATCGCCTTTTATATTGGGGATGTATACCTGGGGACGGCTGAAGGGGATGACGTGATTACACCCGTTGACCTGGTTCCCGATGCGACAGGGGTGGAAGACCCCACGGTGACCAATATCAGTGTCCTGCTCCAGACCCTGGACGCGGACATGGATCCCTCAAACGGAATTTCTATAGATGAGAGCATGCTGGCCTATTTTAATGAACTTAACATCGATTTTTTCCAGTCAGTTGATGAATTTATGGCCGATCCGGACGTTCATTCCCTGCTGGACCAAATCAATATCATGGAAGCTGTTTCAGGGGATACGTTGAGAGAACTTGTTCTTCCCGAACAAGCCCAGGCCAATCTGGCGGCAAGCCTTGCCGAAATCGCCGAAACCGAAGTGGATGGTACGGCGGTGGCCGATGACACGGCTGCAGTGGACGATACAGCTTCATCAGACAGTACGGATGACACAGGCACCACGAATTCGGAATCAAGCCTTCCCGAAAGTTTAACCATTCAGGACATTCTCTCTGATCTGGGGAGTCTTCTTTCCCAATTTCATTACAGTTGCATTACAGATTGTAATTTTGATTCAGACTGTATCACGGCCTGTTACGAAGAACTGTATCCTGAAGAAGGCGTCAATACGGTATCAATACTATTGTACAACGAGGGTGAGGAACCCATAACCTATACCGTTCCTGAAGGAACCACATTTTATCCTGTGGTGGATGGATCAACAGATATCACCACGGATACCGGAACCAGCACCGATACAATCACTGACACGACAGACACAGATACGGGAACCGGCACAGATACAACAACCGACACAACAGAAACAGGGGCAGCATCAGATGAAGACGGTGTACTCGTTCTTGCACAGGAAGAGACCCTGGCCGTTGAGCCAGGCCTGAACCTTTTCATACTGCCGGCATATTATCTTGTAGAACCGCCAGCAGATGATGCCGCCACAGATGATGCAGTGACGGATGATACGACGACAGATGATACTGCCACAGACGATACGACGACAGATGACACTGCCACAGATGATACAACAACGGATGACAGCATAGATATTGATATAACAATCGACGACACGACAACAGATGAACCTGTAACATATACAATCGGAAATCCGCTTGTTTCATCGTGCATGGCCGAGATTTTCAGCGTGATAAAAGGTGCGGCAATTACGGCAGAATCTTATGAAATCATTCAGGAACTCATATGGAAATGCAACAATCCGGGATTAACTATTTCAGAGAGTGACTGGGACAGCCTTTATGCAGTGGTCGAGGAACCTGCTGCGGATGATACGGCGACAGATGATGCCACTATTGATGACACGGCAACCGATGAGTCCACCGGTGATGTGACGACAACAGACGATGGCACCTCAGGTACGGGCGATGATGCGGCCACGGATGATACAACAGGCACAGATACAGAAACAACAGACACCACAGGTGATACGACAACAGATACGGCAGTAGAATAGAATAATCGTTAAAATATCAGGAACAAGACAGAGCGCGACAGGTTCAAACCTGTCGCGCTCTTTTATTTTCAGGGAATCAGATTCTGGGGAATCTTGGGCATGCTTTCAGGCAGGCCACACAATCGATCCCGTAGGATTCAAAGAAGTTGTAGACAAACATATCCATAAAGTCAGAAAGCATCCGGCTTTTTTTAAGAACCCATTTCATGGATGGTAAAAGCATTTTCGGGGGAATGAGCGTATGGCTGATACAATGCCCCATGCACTTCATTTTGTTTATATTGCCATTATCAATAGCTGAAACCGGGCAGACTTTTTCACATTTGTGACAATCGGCCGGGCAGAGGTCCTCTTCTATTGGCGGTTTTTCTTCCTGCCAGTCCATCGTTGTGAGCAGACCGCCAAATCGCAGCACGTTTCCCAATTGGGGATGGATCAAAAGAGAGTTTTTGCCCATGATGCCGATACCTGCTTCAACGGCAGCATGTTTCAGGCTCAAGAGTCCTCTGGGTTCTCCATCGTGAAATGTAATGGGACTGTATGCGGGAACAGGTAATGACAGAAATCCTTCATCTTCAAGCATCAGGGCAATGGAATTGGTGACATCATTCATGCTTTTATAGTAAGTTGAAAATGCCTGGGTATAGAATTTATTTTTCATGGGTTTTGGCGTATGGAATACACCTATAGGAAGCGGCTTTCCAAGGACAAGTACACTTTTGGCCGTTTTTATCATGTCTTTGGGCCGGAACCCCTCTGGCGCCTTATCGTTCAGTATTTCCGCCGGGGCCACGCCAAATACGGGAATATTCTTTTCCACCAAAAATTTTTTAATTTTTTCCCTGATATCTTTTGCCATTTTTATATCCTGTGTTAAAAACGTTTGTATTGAGTGAGAGGACCCTGTTTATAAAATATGAGAACAGTCATAAATGATTGAACCCTAACTTGCAAGTATAACCCGTTCTAACAAAAATTTTACAGGATATGTGCAGGAGCTATTGATGATGATAAAAAACGCTTTGGTTATGATGGCAGGATTCTGGTCGGCGATGTTATGGACAGTTACGGCATGTGCATTTTCCGTGGGATTGGTGACCGATGTGGGGGTCATCGATGATAAATCCTTTAATCAGTCGGTTTGGGAAGGGGTTCAGGCGGCCGGGTTAAATTTAAAGGCAAAAACAAAGTATATCGAAACAAGGGATGCCAAAGACTATTCGAGCAACATTTCCCTGTTCGCAAAAAACGGGTATGATGTGATTGTGACTGTTGGATTCGGTCTGGGGGAAGCCACACGGAATGCTGCAGCAAAATATCCTGAAATCAAATTCATTGGCGTGGATCAATTTCAGGTGTCGGCCATGAAAAATATCGCCGGATTGATCTTTCATGAAGATCAGGCCGGTTTTCAGGCAGGAACCCTTGCCGCACTTGTCACCAAATCAAATATTATTGCCTCTGTCTTTGCAACAGACATGATACCGCCTATCGTTGCGTTTAAAAACGGATTTGAAAAAGGCGCCCGGTATATCAACAAGGATATCAGGATTATTTCTTCCTATCATCCAGGGGGACTAGATGTGGCCTTTACCGACCCGGAATGGGGGGCATCGACGGCCAGACAGGCGATTCTTCAGGGGGCGGATGTGATTTTCGGTGCCGGTGGATTGACAGGAAACGGCGCACTCGTGGAAACCGCCTCACACAAAGGCCGATATTGCATTGGTGTGGATGCGGATCAGTGGCTGACCGTGCATTCAGCAAGACCTTGCCTGGTGTCATGCGCCCTGAAGAAAATTACGCCTGCCGTATCCGGCCTGGTGGTAATGGCTTTTGAAAACCGCTTTCCGGCAGGCAATTACTACGGTGAAGTCGGCTTGTCCTCATTTCACGAATTTGACAAAGACATCCCGGAAGATATCAGAAAAAAACTTTCTGTCATTGAGAAGGAGTTGAAGGAAGGGCGCATCCGGATAACGGAATAGAGAAAAAAGCATTAAACTTTCCCGATCAAACTATATGACCCGTTTGGCATCCATATTACAGTCTTTAATGATTCCCGTACTGGCAGTCCTGCTGTCCTTTATCATAGGCGGCGGTCTTATTTATTTATCAGGCGCAGACCCGTTTCTGGCCTTAAATGGCCTTTTTATGGGTGCATTTGGGGATCTGGATGCATTTTCCCGGACCCTTGAAAAAGCAACCCCGCTTGTTTTTAATGGACTTGCACTGACGCTGGCCTTTAAGGCCGGACTTTTCAACATCGGCGTTCAGGGGCAATTTCTTTTTGGCGCGATTATTTCTGCGGCCGTCGGATGCTATGTGTCAGGTCTTCCGGTTCCGGTTCACATGGCTGTTGCCGTGTTCTCAGGCATAGTGGCAGGTGCAGTCTACGGGATGATACAGGGGGCATTAAAGGCATACAGAGGCGCCCACGAAGTGATCACGGGTATCATGCTGAACTATGTGGCCATCAATATAACGGATTATTGGACCAAAGGCCCTTTCATGGATACGGCAAACAGCAACAGTATCCCAAGAACCCCGCTTATCCTGGAATCATGTCAGATCCCCGATATATGGGGCATACCATCCGGTTTTCTGATAGCTGTTCTGGTGTCGGTAGTGCTGTGGCTGTTTTTGAAGAAAACCGTTACAGGATTTGAAATAAAAACCATGGGCCAAGGCATCCATGCTGCCCGCTACGCCGGAATAAAAATTAATGGCATGATGATATTCATAATGGGTTTAAGCGGCGGTCTTGCAGGAATCGGTGGTGCCGTTGAAACCATGGGGGTTACACACCGGTTTCAACCGGGATTCAATCTCGGCCTGGGTTTTGAGGGGATTACCATTGCTCTCCTGTCGCGTATTCATCCGGTAGGCGTTCTGCCCGCAGCATTACTTCTGGGAGGTATGAAAGCGGGGGCGGGGATGATGCAGTTTTCTTCAGATATACCGACTGAAATTATCGACATGATGATGGCCATGATTCTCCTTTTTGTGGCAGCAGACAAACTGATGACCCGTGTACTGCCTGTTTTAAAAAAGAAGGAAAAAGGTTTGGCGCTCAGTGCCGGATGGGGAAGCAAATGAACACTTCGGCAAAAAAAATCGTTTATTATTTCATATCCGGTACGCTAATCCTTTCCGTATTCATCAGTTATTTTTTTAATGCACCAGTGACCATCGCCGTGTTGTCATCGGCGATCAGACAGTCAACCCCGCTTGTTCTGGGGGCCATGTGCGGGCTGATTGGCGAACGGGCAGGCGTGATAAACATCGGCATTGAAGGTCAGATGTTATTTGGCGCGTTTACAGGTTTTATCGTGAGTATCTGGACGGGAAACCTTTTTCTTGCCGTGTGTGCAGGCATGGTTTCAGGTCTACTTCTGGGCCTGTTTCTCGGGTTTATGGCGGTTTCACTTCACGTGGATCAGATTATCGCAGGGACCGTGATCAATATCGCTGCTGTTGGTGTCTGTGGGTATTTTTATCCCACAGGGCTTTCGGTATCCAATAAATTACAGGCAATGTCCATTCCTTTTCTTTCCGATATTCCTTTGATCGGACCGCTGTTTTTTTCCAACTCTCCTATTACGATGGTCACCATTTTGCTGGTGTTTTTTCTGCAGTTCATGCTGTTCAGGTCAACCTGGGGGCTTCGTACCCGTGCGTCAGGAGAACACCCAGAAGCCGCGGAAACACTAGGGCTTAACGTATATACAATCAGATATTCGAGACTCATGGCAGGGGGCGCCCTTGCCGGTCTTGCCGGTGTTTTTTTATCGCTTGAAGCTGTAGGCACCTTTGAACGAAATATGGTAAACGGCAGAGGATTTATCGCCCTTGCCGTGATGATATTCGGAAGGTGGACACCTATCGGCTCATGGGGAGCAGCTCTTTTATTCGCCCTGACATCAGCCCTTCAGACGCAGCTTCAGTTCAGCGATACACTTCATATTCCCCATCAGTTTACCGGCATGCTGCCGTATCTGATGACGGTTTTTGTAATCGCTGTTTTTATGAAGCGGAACAATCCGCCGGAAGCTTTGGGTATGCCCTTTGAGAAGGATTGACAGGATGGCCGACGAACCTTTTATTCAACTGAAACAGGTGACCAAACGCTTTGCCGGCGTGGTTGCAAACGATCATATTGATCTTGCATTTCACAGGGGAGAAATTCATTCGATTCTGGGAGAAAACGGCGCAGGCAAATCCACATTGATGAATCTGCTATCCGGCCTTTTTCGTCCGGATGAAGGAGAAATTCTTGTAAATGGCCGATCGATCATGTTCAAAAGTTCAAGGGAAGCCATAAAGCAGGGGATCGGTATGGTTCATCAGCATTTTATGCTGGTTAACCGGTTTACGGTTGCTGAAAATATCATTCTGGGTCAGGAACCGGCCACTTTCGGACTGCTTCATATGAAAAAAGCCAGGGAGAAAGTCCGGCAGATATCTGATGCATATGATTTCAACGTTCATCCGGATGATCGTGTTGAAAATCTTTCTGTGGGTCAACAGCAGCAGGTTGAAATCATGAAAGCCCTGTACCGGGACATTTCTTTCCTTATTCTTGATGAGCCCACGGCTGTTCTCACACCATCTGAAAGCCAGGCATTGTTTGAAATCATGCGCACCTTGTCAAAACAAGGCGTTACGATTATTTTCATTACCCATAAACTGAAGGAAGTCATGGCCATTGCCAGTCGGATTACCGTGATGAGAAAGGGTGCTGTTGTTACCACATGCCTTCCCGGAGAGACAGATGAAGAAGAACTTGTTTCTGTAATGATAGGGAGAAAACCTGAAAAGCGGGAGGAAAAAAAAGAGAATCCGTCTGACAGAATTATTTTTGAGGTCAGCAATCTCAATGTCTTGAACGATGTCGGGATATCTGCGATCAAAAATTTTTCCCTGTCTGTCAGGGAAGGCGAAATTGTCGGTATCGCAGGCGTTCAGGGAAACGGCCAGACGGAATTGGTCGAAGCCCTGACTGGTAACCGGCCGGTTCAGAGTGGGGGCATGGTTCTTGACGGAGATAAAATGCCCTTTTCAAATCCCAGAAGACTCATTGAAAATGGGTTTGGACATGTTCCAGAAGACCGGCTTAAACATGGCCTGGTCCTTTCATTTTCGGTCGCCGATAATCAGGTGTTATGTTCATATTACAAGAGACCTTATGCAAGAAGCGGTATAAGAAATACGAAGGCCATTCTGGAAAACTCCCAAAAACTGATCCGGGAATATGACATCAGAGGCACCACGCCCCATACACCATCCGGGCATCTGTCTGGTGGAAATCAGCAGAAGGTCATTCTATCCCGTGAGCTTAACAGGGAACTGAAGCTTCTCATTGCGAGTCAACCCACCAGAGGGCTCGATGTGGGCGCTGTTCAATCGGTTCATGAGCGTTTGTCTGATCTGCGTGAAACAGGCGCGGGGGTCATTCTGGTTTCATCTGATCTGGACGAAATTTTTTCTTTGTCAGACAGAATTGCAGTCATGTATCAAGGTGAAGTCGCAGGTGAATTTCTAAAAGAAACCGTTACCCGGGAGCTGGTGGGAAATCTCATGGGGGGAGGGAAAACAAATCTCACGAAAGACCATGTATCTTCTTCCTGATATTGTCTGCTTCCCTGAGTAATAGATTGTCTTCTTCCCCTCCGGACAGTTTGGCGACATATGCATCCGCACCAAGGCGCCTGGCCCTTTCCATATCTTCCGGAGCGCCAAACACGGTATGCATGATCACATATGTTTTTCTGGAAGCTTTTTTTGATTTGATTTTCTTTAATATGTCTATGCCGCTGATGTCGCTTTTCAACCGTATATCGAGTATGGCAATTTCATATGTTTCATTTTCGATTTTTTGTATGGCATCTTCCCCATTATACACCGAATCAACATGATACCCGTTTTCCGCCAAATCTTCCTTGATGAATTGATTGATGGCTTCATTATCCTCTATGATTAATACGCGTATTTTTTCTTTCATTGTTTTCCTTTAATCCCCCGCAGGGATGCAGATTTCAAATAAGCTCCCTTTTCTTGTGTCATTTAAGTTCAGACCCGGAAATGCATCCGGCTCTAACGGGCTGATGATTTTAATTTCGCCATTATGCTTATGGATGATTCTATTGACAATTGTCAGGCCAAGGCCGATGCCTTTATCAAAATCCTTTTGATAATCAGCCTGAAAAAAAGGAAAAAAAATATCCTGTTTATTTTTGTCAGATATGCCATTTCCATTATCAGCGACGTATATATATACTTTTTTCTTTTTTCTGCCCAATGAAATGAGTATTTTCCCCCCTTTTTGCGTGTATTTGATGGCATTCTGGATAATATTTTTGATTGCGATGATCATATTCTCTTCATCTGCGTTTATATGGTAGCTGGACGCATCAGCTGGTTTTTGAAATTCAATTTCATGCATATATTCCGGGTCATTGTTAAAGCTCTGCAGCATTTGTAGCGCATTTTCAATAATATCAATCAGATTGCACGGTTTGAAAATAAATTCCTCCTGATTTTTGTCAAACCGGACAACTCTCAGGTAATTCTGGGTTAATGATTTTAACTGGATGGCCTGGTCTTTTATCAATTGGGCTGTTTTTTGAAGGCGGTCAGGCAAATCAACTGATTTCATCAGCCGGTTGCTCCCCATAACGATAGCTGTGACAGGTGTTAGAAATTCATGGGCAATTTTGTTGTTTATTTCCGTTTCCGCTTTTTGGCTCTGCCTTAACAGATGCAGATAACAGGCTTCCTGTTTTTCACGATCCACATAAAATCGATAAAAAGCATTGTATAAAATTCCGGCAAATAACAAGCCGATGCCCATGCTTCTCAGCCCCCATTCTATCCATCCGTTGGTGATATTTATGATTCCTATGCCTGAAATTAATTCTAAAACATTGCCAAAGAACAAAAAAGTGAGAACGCCAATCGATATTTTAATGATTGTAGAAGATTGGGAAAATAGCAGAATGCAGATCACCCACATGAGGCCGATCATGATATTGATGACCGCAAAAGAAGGGACAATAATACCTGACCAGTGATAAGGCACAAAAATGGCAATCAGGAAAAATACAGGCAGAATTCTGTATTGCCACAGTAAAAAGAGCTGAAAGGGCTTGGCTTTTTTCAGGATTAAAAAATTGCGGGCAATGATATTGCAGCACAGTAACGCCAAAATGCCGTTTATATTAAACAGGTAATTGACGAGTCCGGGGAAAAGAAAGTGGATATACTGAAATAGGTATTGAAAGGCAAAACCTGTATAATATGCAGTATTGTAAATCGTTGTCAGTGAAAGAAAGCTTAAAAATAAAAAAACGTCACGTTCCGAATATTTTTGCTCATTCTGGCCTTTTAGCGAAAAATAGCTTTTCAGCAATCCGGTCAGGTATAATTTCTGCTTTAAGACAGATATTGCCGGCAATAATGAAAGGTAATAGTTTATAAACGAAATAATAAAAAAAGTGGCAAAAAACATTCCATATAAAAGTGCTTCTCCGGTCATTTTTTTATGAAACGCATTCAATCCGTACAACCTGAATTTGACGCGGAACTGACCTGAAGTTCTAACCTTAAAATAATATGTCTGCTTTCCGGGGTTCTGCTGCACCCAAAAAGCCGGCGTATGATTATCGATTTGACGATCTTTAAATGGCAGTTTATCACCTGCCATAAATGAATATGTTTTATCTGATGAATAAAAATAGACTTCATCAATGGCACCATACGCATATTCTATATAAAAAGAGGCAGGTACGGGTGCTGTATTGTCAATAGCAACTTTAAACCAGTATACAGACTCTGTAAAACCCAATGAAAAGTAAGGTTTTTCTGCATTTATCCAGTGTACTGTTTTATCGTCAGCGATAACATCATCAATATCATAGCTGCCTTTGGCATCTTCAAAATAGGAAATGTATTCTCCGATAAAATTTCCGGTTAACCGGCTGTCCGGGTATATCGTATATTCACCGGCACTTGAAAAGGAAGGAAAGAACAACAGGAAAAATATGAACAGATTACTTCTTTTTGGCATTGATGATTTCCAGTAATTCCCTGCCATCAGGTGTTGAAATGTAAGTTTTAAACATTTCATTGAGAATATCTTTTAATTTCTGGTTCTCCTGTAAAAGTTGTTTGTTGATGTGTTTCAATCTCAATATGGCTTCATATGCCTTATCTTTCTCTTCATAATCAAAGTTCGTTTTCTGCTCGTTTAAATTTTGCTTCCCCATATTGAAAAGTAACCAGTCCGCCGAGATGCCATCTGTTTCGCATATATCGATAAAATGCTGCAAACTCGGTAAATGCCCTTTTTTCCACCGGGCAGGTATCAGGGATGGGGCAATATTTAATTTTTCAACCCACCATGTATTGGGCCGGGTAGATAATACTTTCATGAATCGCTTAAAAAATTTGTTTTTGTTATATCGGATGTCCATTTTAAAGATGCTTTACTGTTTTGAATGTTTACCGTCTTATGGGCGCAATCATTAAAATCATTCAATCTGCCTAACATGATTTTAAATAATATTCAATGGTTATGATCACTAAATTGGGGAGGATGGCTCATGCACGGGATTGCCTGAATGCGTCGATTTATGGGGATGGACTCCCCGGCAGTTCATATGGGGTGAATAAAAGTTATTTGTTAAAAAACGCTTGCACTGTTTTTTTTTCAATGATACCTGTTTAAACAGTTAAATCAAAAAAAATATTATTTTATTAAATTATAAATTTTTGAACTTTCATCTGGCATTTCATGGGTTTAACTATTTAAATTTAAAGGAGAATAATGATGATATCTGAAATGTTTTTAGCAATGTGCAGAACATCGCCTGCTGTTAAAAAAAATTTATGGAAAGGCATGTATCAGGCGTTTGCATTATATACCAGAAACATTGAAGGCAAATCTGTCCTGGAAGTCGGCAGTGGCAGGGGGGGCGGATCCAATTATATCAAGCGGTACTTGAAACCAAAAAAAATAGTTGGTGTGGATCTGTCCAGTAAAGCAGTGAAGCTTTGCAATAAGAATTATGCAGGTGATGGGTTGTCCTATATTTGCGGAGATGCAGAAAACCTTGAATTTGAAGATGAAAGTTTTGATGTGGTTCTCAATGTTGAATCTTCGCACTGTTATAGTGCCATGCCGTCATTTTTAAGTGAAGTAAAAAGAGTGCTGAAAAAAGGGGGATTCTTCCTTTTTGCTGATTTGCGGGACCATGATAAAATGGATATTCTTTATAAACAGCTTGAAAGCACAGGGATGAATTTTATCAAGGAAAAAAATATAACCCCCAATATTGTTGAAGCTTTGAATACCGACAGCAATCGGAGACTGGAAGGGATTAAAGCTTTTACGCTTTCCCGGTTATTCAAAGAACCATTTAAAGAATTTGCCGGTGTCAAAGGTACAAAGTGCTATGAATGGTTTAGAACCGGAGAGGTGGTTTACAAAAGTTTTGTCCTTCAAAAAGTATGATCCACGCAAATCTTCGGATGGATTTTTTTAACGACATACCTTTGTCATGGTTGGTCATTAAGGTTGAAAGGTCAGCGTTTATATAGTTGTGATCCCGCTAAACAAAAGATGATGAAAGAGGACATCCCAAATATATGCATCCTAACCATATGCGCATGCTGTAAAAAAAAACGGGACGATAACGGTTCCTGGAATCATTTAGCAGACGATATCCATGACCATGCAGACGTAAAGTTCAGCCATACGCTTTGCGAGGCTTGTGCCAACAAGCTTTATCCTGAGTTTGTCCATGAAAAATAAAGAGAGATTTTATCCGGGACTCATGGTTTTACATTGGTTTTATATCAATACAAAAAGAGAAGAAGGTGTTTTCGTTTTCTCTTTTGTAAAATAGGTTTCCTTTATGGTGGTCCATAATTTTTTTAGAAATGGCAAGGCCCAGTCCGGCACCTCCTGACGCCTGATTTCTGGAAGAGTCGACGCGATAAAGCGGCTCAAATATTCTTTCAGACTCATTTTCAGGCACACCCGGCCCCTGATCTTCCACGAAGAAGCAGACATACCGGCCATCTTCATAGGCGCCAATACGGATAGATTGTTTTTCTTGTGAGTACCGGATGGCATTGTCCAGCAGATTGGAGAATACCTGTTTCAGTCTTTCGAAATCAAACCGGATATCCGGCATCTTTTCATTCTGAATAACTTCGAGCCGTCGGTTTTTCTTTGTGACAATGGGCAGGTATTGCTGATAGATGTGGTCAAGCAGTATTTTCGGATTGATGATTTCAGTATTCAGCGTGAAGTTTGGCAGATTCATTCGTGAAAATATAGCCAGATTTCCGATGAGCAGATCCATGGAGTGGATATCTTTTTCAATATTTTTCAGATGACGCATGGCTCTCTCATCTGTGTTTATTTCCTTGAGAAGTTCTGTCCCCACCCGAATCCGGGAAAGCGGGGAGCAAAGCTCATGGGACATATCGGCAAGAAGTTGTTTCTTTGAGAGGATCATCCGGTTTACAGATTGACTCATATCCCTGTATACTCTGAACAGATCCCCGATTTCATCCTTTCTTGTGCATACAGGTGACTGGTCAAAATGACCGGTTGCCATTTTTTGCAGGGAGCTTGCAAGTTCGCTGATTGGCCGGGTAATGCCTTTTGAAAAGGGATAGGTTGCCAAAGAAAGAAGAACACCTACCAGAACAAGACCTGCCAGAAATGACTTTTCCGCCATGCTTTCCGGAAATGTTTTGGTGATATACACATAAATAGGGTCACCGGTTGCTGAAGAAATGGGCAGCATGTAGATAATCGGCCTGCCAAAATGCCCGCTTTGAACAAAAATACCGTTTTTACCGATGGCATCAACCATGTCTGCAGACACCGGGATATCTTTTTCGGTCAACCGACGGGAGTGAAAATATATTTTTTTGTTTTGATCGATTACAGCGATCCCAAAACCGTAGCTTTCTGAAAATTGATTGATGAAATGGTTGATGCCGTCTTCGGAAGTGTTTTTTTCCATCAGGTCAGCGATAAGTATGCTCACATAATGGCTATGACTTCTCAGCATGCTGTGTATCTTTTGTGATAAAGATCTTCCCACAGTCATGTAAAAAAGCAGGGTAACTGCAAAAAGGGTTGCAAGGATCGTGCATAAAAACCAGGCCGTCATTTTCACGTAAAGTTTGCTGAATTTCTTTTTTTCCATGAAAGGGTCCTCCAATTACAGCCAGGTTGAGTATGATGATTTATGTCATACCATTCCCGTGTAAAGAAAATATGACCAAAGATGTAAAAATTATGACGATATGTAAAAAGTCTTTAACATCCGGAGAAACAGTCCAGGAACACACATGAAAAATGACCTGAAGAATGGGCAGGGTGGCTATTCTGACCAGCTGTATCCTTTCCCCCAGATCGTTTTGATGAATACGGGTTTGGCGGGATTGTCCTCTATTTTTTTCCGGATACGGCTGATATGGACGTCTATTGAACGGTCAAATGCTTCGAATTCACGCCCCCTGGCAATATTCAGGAGATGGTCCCTTGTAATTGTCTTTCCTCTGGAAATGGCAAGTTCATGGAGGATGTCGAACTCAACACCAGACATGAAAATATCCTGGCCATTTTTGAAGACTTTTCGTTTCATCCCATCAATGGTCATGGAATGAATTTTGATGATGCCTGTGGGATTAAGGGGTTTCCGGTCTGATGGCTCTGAGGTTCTTCTCAGTATGGCCTTGATGCGGGCGATCAGTTCTCGTGGATTGAAGGGCTTGTGCATGTAATCGTCAGCGCCCATTTCAAGGCCGATGACCCTGTCTGTTTCATCATCCCTTGCAGTGAGCATGATTACCGGAATCATCGAAAGGGTCCTGATTTGTCTCAGCGTTTCAAACCCATCCATGTCCGGCATCATGATGTCCAGAATAACGATGTCAAAAGGGCCGTTTTCTTGAAGTGCCGTAATACCTTCATGACCTGCAAAGGCAGAAAATGTGAGGTAGTTATTTTCCTGAAAATATTCACATAAAACGTACTGAAGGTTTGTGTCATCATCAATGACAAGGATTCTGGTTGTCATCAGAACCCCCTTTTATTTTTTTTGAATAATGACATCCACATTCCGTTTTCCCCAGTTCAGGGCTTTTCTGTGGGACTTGAAATAGAGATCGAGCCGGTTCGCACCCTTGATGGCACCCCCTCTGTCTTCCACAACACCCCATCCATATCCCGGCACATACATTCGAGTTCCGAAACGATGATATTTCGTGTCTGCGGCAATAGTGCCATCCTTTGGCAGAAGAAACCAGGGGAAAAGTATGACCCTTACAGGAATCATCCAGGGATGCTTAATGCTGTCCACAGAAAAGAGACCCGGAACAGGTTCCCGAGGCTTGGTCCCGCTGGCGGTCTTTCCGGAATACGCTTTTCCTCGGTTTTTTCCTGTTTTAACATACCTGTGCCATACATCGAGTTTCAGAAATTTCCAGCTGCCTCTTTCCCAGCCGCAGCAGTACCCGCAACCGCAGTATCCGGTGGTTTTCATTTTCCGGGTCACCTGTTTCGCTGCACAGCCGGAAAAGAGAAGCGATAAAATAATGATGGCCAAAAAAGAGTGTTTCATTGGTCTATACCCATTGCAGACAGCGTTTGGGGCGAAACCCTGCCCGAAACCATCCGGATATCGCAGCCTGATTCTTATCCGCACTTGGTGAAACCACAGTAATGACAGGTTTTGCACCCTTCTTCAAATGTAAATAACTGACCACATTCCGGGCAGGCATCTCCTCGTAATGTATTTTCGGTTTTGAGTTTGCTTTTGCCTTCAGGCATGTAGCGTTTTTCAAGAACCCGTCCGATGGCATCCGGAATGGAGAGAACGAGACCGCCATTCTGGAATACCGTGTGTTCACCGGTAATGCCTTTCACCTGATCAATAATTTCCTCAACATGAACACCGGACCTTAGTGCAAGAGAAATAAGCCGCCCGATGGCTTCTGTTTTTGCTGTTGTCGATTTTCCGGATTTCCCGATGGTTGCGAACACTTCAAAGGGGCGTCCCTCAAACTCGGTCACTGTAACATAAAGCTGTCCCATGCCTGTTTTTACTTTTGTGGTGAAACCGTTCAAGGTGTCCGGTCTTTCCTTTACAGCCCTCATGAAGCTGTCAATTTCCTGATTGTTGCCGGAGAAGGAAAGCACCTGGTTTTCCTTGCTGCCATCCCGGTAAATGGTGACACCCTTGCATCCCAGCTCATAGGCCATGTCATAAATTTTCAACACATCATCTTCGGTGGCATCATGGGGCAGATTGACCGTTTTTGAAACCGCATTGTCCGTGTGCTTCTGAAACGCGGCCTGCATTTTAATATGCCATTCAGATGATACATCATGGGATGTAACGTATATTTTTTTGATGTCTTCAGGTATACCTTCTATATCCTTGATGCTGCCCTTCTGGGAGATAAGATTCATCAGTTCCGCACTGAAAAATCCCCTTTCCTTGGCCATCCTTTCAAAAAACGGGTTCACTTCCACAAGTTCGTCATTGTCCATGACTTTTCTGATAAAACTTAATGCAAAAAGAGGCTCAATGCCGCTTGAACAGTTGGCGATAATACTTAGCGTCCCGGTAGGTGCAATGGTTGTGGTTGTGGCGTTTCTGTATCGTTCATTTTTTTTATTTTTAAATATGCTTTTGTCAAAATTTTTAAATACACCTCTTTGAGCAGCCAGATTTGTTGAGGCCGCATGGGATTCCTGCTGGATGAACCCCATAACCGTATCTGCCACTTCAATTGCCCGTTCCGAATCGTAAGGAATGGCGAGCTGGAACAACATGTCTGCAAATCCCATGACGCCCAGACCGATTTTTCTATTGCCCTTGACCATTTTATCGATTTCTTCCAGGGGGTAGATGGACATATCAATGGTGTTGTCCAGAAATCTGACAGACAGGTGAACCGTTTCTTTAAGACTTTCAAAATCGATCACTGTTTCATTATTTTTTTCAGTCACGAACTTGGCCAGGTTGATGGACCCCAGATTACAGGCTTCCATAGGCAGAAGGGGCTGCTCGCCACAGGGGTTGGTGGATTCGATTTCACCCAACAGCGGCGTGGTGTTGTCCCGATTGATCCGGTCTAGAAAAATGATGCCGGGATCACCGTTTGACCAGGCCTGCTTGACCAACACCTCGTAAACTTCAAAAGCATTTTTTTCTCCGATTTTTTTACCATTGCTGGGATCGATCAGGTCATACGATTCATTATTTTTAACGGCTTTCATGAATTCTTCGGTGATAGCCACGGATATATTGAAATTGTTCAGGCTTTTATTGTGCCGTTTGCAGAATATAAAATCCATGATATCCGGATGATCCACCCGGAGAATCCCCATATTGGCACCTCGCCTGGTGCCGCCCTGCTTGACCTGTTCGGTGGCTGTGTTGAAAATTTTCATAAAGGAAACAGGCCCTGATGCCACACCGCCCGTGGTTCCCACAGGGCTGTTTTTCGGTCTCAGGCGTGAAAAGGAAAAACCGGTGCCTCCCCCGGATTTATGAATTAATGCGGCATTTTTAACGGTCTCGAAAATTTTTTCAAGATCATCCTCAACCGGCAGTACAAAACAGGCCGCAAGCTGGCCCAACTGCCTGCCTGCATTCATCAGGGTCGGGGAGTTTGGCAGGAATTTAAACTCGGTCATCAAGCTGTAAAAGCTGTTTTCAATTTCTTTTTCAGATACCGATGATTTGTAACTCTGCTCGGCCCTGGCAATATGCTTTGCCACTCTCCTGAACATTTTTTCAGGCGTTTCCTCGATCTTGCCATTTTGATCCTTTTTGAGATATCGTCTTTCCAACACTGTTTTTGCGTTTTCAGACAATTCCAACCCACTTTTTGCCGTTTTTTTTCTGTCTGCCATGTGTCTTGTTTCCTTTTTTTTTTAATTCGTCAATACGTTCCGCTTCCGTTTAAAAAAACAAAAGACATGCGTCAAATAGAACCGAAATATCACAATGAAAAGTCAAATGAGAACAGCAGTCATCAATTTATTTCGGTCTGTTATTGACTATCTTATACAATCACGTATTTGTTGGATTTTAGCATGCAGGTCTCATCAACCTGCATGGTTTTTTTTGAGTGACCCTTAGCGTGAGACCACACTGTCACACACAATATGTTGTATGTCAAGAAAAAAAAACCACCATATCTATTATTGATAAGGGCTTTAAAAGGCAGGTGTTAACCCTTTCAGATGTTTGCCATATTGATCTCTTTGTGCTTGAAAAAGGGAACTCAGGGACCGATCTGTTTGATTTTTAGTTCTGTCCGGGGAAAAAAACAGTCTTCCGGTTGTATTGATTTTGTGCAATGAGTATCACTTGCAAACGAATAATACCCACAACAGTTTAAATGATTGTATATTTTATGCCCCCTAAAGATAAACGAATTTTAATCACCATCCTGTTCTCGATTTTCATCACCGTCCTGGGCGTGGGGATTGTTGTGCCGCTTCTTCCGGTTTATGCCCACACACTTGGGGCAAGCGGTTTTATGATCAGCATGATATTCGGCTCCCTTTCGATTTCAAGAACGCTTTTCCTGCCTTATTTCGGCAAGCGGTCAGATAAGGAAGGCCGAAAACCTTTTATTGTGGCAGGATTGTTTTCTTATTTTCTGGTGGCAATAGGGTTTATCATTTCCTCAAGTGTCCATGCACTCATCATTAACCGGTTTTTTCAGGGAATAGCAGCAGCCATGATCATGCCGATCACGCAGGCCTATGTGGCTGATATTACGCCTCAGGGAAAAGAAGGCCGCCTGATGGGCATATACAACATGGCTATCCTGGGGAGTTTGAGCCTGGGCCCTGTGTTTGGCGGTGTGATAAACGAACATTGGGGGTTAGGTGCGTCATTTGCCTGTATGGCCGGACTCTCTCTGGTGGGATTTTTTCTGAGTATTTTTTTCCTGCCGCCTGTGACAGAAGAAGTGATTCAGAAAGTCCACAGCGGAGAAAGGGGCTGGCGGTTTCTTTTGAAGGACCCCATGATAGACGGTATTGCCGCCATTCGCTTTGCCTATGTGATGTGCATCGGCATGATCTGGTGCTTTCTTCCGGTATATGCAGATACGGAATTTTTCCTTTCAAGTTCTTCAATAGGCATTCTTGTCATGCTGGGTGTTCTTGTAAGCGGTCTCATCCAATATCCCATGGGGTATCTGGCAGACAGGTTCAATAAAAATATCATGATTGTTTCCGGCTGTGGTTTGATTTTTATTGCCATGAATTTGTTTGTCTGGGCCAGGGGATTCATGGATCTGTTCTTTATCAATATTCTGTTCGGTCTGGGAGGAGGTATCTGTATGCCGCCTGTGATGGCCATTGCCGTGATCAAAGGTCAGGCATACAAAACCATGGGCTCGGTCATGTCTTTGATGACCATGGCCCACAGTATGGGAATGCTTGCAGGGGCCCTCCTGGGTGGAATAATCATGGATAAGGATGCCATCCGCCATGCTTTCCCGATTGGTGCACTTGCCATATTGGCAGGCGGAATCATTTTTATTTCCTGTCTGATAAGGGATAATAAAAAAAGAAAGGCGGAAGATACACGTTCATTTTAGGCCGGCAACTCATCGATCAAGAATCGAAAGAGCTTTCTGGCCTCATGCCGGGGAAGCGTTTTTTCACAGAAACCCACACAGAATGTCATCTGGTCCTCATATGTGGTCACGGTGGTTGCAAAAACAGGCGGATACGAGAGCGGGGCTGAAAAAAACACGCTTGTGGGGGAAATGCCGCCAAAGTTCAGATGCTTTTTTTCCAATGCCCCGGTATTTGTGAGAAGCGGCGCAACCTTTCCCGGATGGATATACTGCTTTTTCATCTGGTTGGCTATAACCGTATGTAAAAACAATGACAATTTGAACGGTAACGTTTTAAAGAACAGCCAGGTCATGGGAAAACTGCCACCCAGGCCCGGATAATCGTTTTTAATGGCCTTCATGTAGTTATGAACAAGATGCACCGTATCCCTCAAGGTCTCTCCAAGATGCTGGCCAATGTTCATATAGATAAATCCGGAAAGACCGCAGATCGATTCTGCTTTCTGGTCCGGAAGGAACCGCCTGAGATTGACGGTGATGACAAGGCGTAAAAAAGCTTTGGGGTCAGCGTTTACCAGCGTATAAAACGCCCTGAAAAAAGCCGCTGTAATCACATCATTGACGGTTACTCCCAGAGAAGACGCATAGTCCCTGATTTTTATATATGTCTGCTTTTCGATAACGGCAATTTCATATGCCCGGTCATCAGGGGTGTGTTTTTCAAATGACGGCCGTTTAAAGATAAAGGGCAGGAATATGCCTTTCATGTCTCTTAAGCTTCGTCTCAGGATTTTCAGCATATCCATAAACCCAAAGACCTTCGTGACCTGCGTGAGGCTTCTTGATCCCCCGATATTTATCTCCGGGATATAATCCGGATCGACTATCAGTTTAGTGTAGATATCGGAAACCAGATAGCATAAATCTCTGACGCCACCACCATCTCCGGCAACATGGGAGATTTTGATGCAAAGAATATCATTTTCAGGGGATCTGAGCAGATAAAAATGAACCTGTGGCCCTATTAAATGATTGATGGGCTGGTTGATTTCAAGAAAACGGGATATGTCATCCGGTTCGCCATCCGTTTCAATGACGCTGACAAGCGCGCAGCTCTCCGGATTTTCCAACCGTTCCCAGTATTGCCGCCATGTGGCAGGGACATATCTGCAGCCAAGAACCGGTTCTGCCATAAGCGTAAGCCTTGCGGCACGGTTGAGTATTGCTTTGTCAAGCCTGCCGTTCAATGTCATTACCGCATGATTCTGGGAATCGAACTGGGAATCCATCCAGAAAAAGATCTGGTCTTCAAGGCCTGTTTTGAATCGTTGCGGTAGCTGTTCTGATGATATCATAATACGCTTTCATGTGTTAAGAGATGATGGCCAGTTAGGGGAGCTTTACGGGAAAACGGATGCGAAGTCAAATGGTTGATTGGTTGGATAGGTAAATGGTTGAGTGGTTAAATGGAGAATGGTAAAAAAAATGGAATAAATTCTTTTAAACTATTTAACCATTCTACGATTCAACCATTTAACCAATCTATAATAATCAAAATGTGACTGATGTAGCGGAAAGCGGTGCGTCATAGATATTTCGAATGTCCGTTTCCATGCCTTTCTGATATCCTTTGGTATAGAAATGGACCAGACGAAGTTCAACAGTGTCCGCCTTGAGTTTGTCCCAGCCGATATTGAAATCAAATCCGATACCGGGTAATTCCCCTGGATCGTCCTCCATCTTGTCTTTGGCGTTTTCATCATCATTAAAATACAAAGAGGCTTTGACCGGACATCCCGGAGGGGCTATCCAGACAGACCAGAAACTCAGGTCGTCCCTGGTAAGAACGCTCCATGTCCAGGGTGATCGATCCAGTTTTTTATCTGAATCATCCATTTTCCCATCAATGATGTGTCCGGATGGATTATTGGAGTTATAGAATGTCCATCCTTTTGCGTCTTTGAAATCATCAATGATGGTGGCTCTGAAATAGCCTGGTTTTATCGGAAACGATGCTGAAAATGCAAAATCAGCATATGAGTCGTAATAATAGGTATACTGTTTTGTGGCGCTGACAGGTATGCCCAGGAATAAGGGTGTGGCGTTTTTTGAATATACAACCACGCGCACCGGCCCGTCTATATAACCTTCTTCCTCTACAGTGATATCTTCTTCAGACCGGTTCAAGGTAATACCCATGGACTTAATTTTCACGCGCGCCTTGATACGATCAATAAAGTCTTTCCCATGACCGCCAAGCCCTTCTTCAAACGCATATTTCGAAGCGCCCACCGGAAATTTCTTATTATAGTGTCCGGAATAATTTCGGGTTGAAAATGAAAGTGTCTTATGATTGTAAGATACATAATCAAGGGAAGATTTGTATTCAGGGGTATTAAAAGCCATGAGGTATACCCACGCTTTTTCCTGTGACACGGGGCCGGTCACTTCAATTTCAGCACAGGCCTTGTATCCCTGCGGCAGCAGCGCTTTTCCGGGAAGCTTTTCGCCGGTATCCATGGCCATAAATACCAGCTCGTCATTTGCATCAAAATGATTATTGTCATTATCTGTTGTAATGTGCTTACCATGGGTGAGAATGAATTTTCCGTCTTCATCTTTTTCATCGATCTGAAAAGGAATGGGAATAAGCCTGTTTTCCTTGAGGGCATACAGTCCATAATGGAGAATCGGTTCACCCGTCAGGCTGCAGGTTTGACCGGTTACAATTACCGGATCGAACCTCCGTTGAAGGGATTTTATCCCCTGCTCTTCAGCAGACACTGAAAATGCGAGGCAAAAAATTATCATAAAAGAGGTTATGATTTTGGTCCATTTCATAGATGAATCTCCCTTTTTTTTAAAAATCCTGTTAAAAGATAAAACGTCATATGAAAAAACAAACGCTGTGTCAATATCAGGAACGATTCAGAATCTTGTCCTGTTAAAATTTCCGGGTTTAAATATTCGGATAAAAATGATAATGAAGGGTTACGTGAATTTAAAACAATTCAGACAAACGTCTGTTCCGTAAACAGTCTGGTTTATTATAAAGCGTATGGCGCATCCCACCGTCAGGAGAAAGGAAAAACATGGACAGCATGAATGGAACACAGCTTTACGGCATAAGCAAGCTGGCCGCGGTTTTAAGGATGGGGTTCAACAGAGAGCTGAAAGGTCTGTCCCTGAAAAAAAAGCTTGCCTTGAATTACGTGTCAAAGGAAAGCAAGCTCACCCTTCTCAACAACAGGATTTTTTCCAATACATTTACGCCATATTTCCCATCACATGCCTATGACCGGTTTTTAAAGGGCGTCAAGGCGATCTCATCAGGTTATCCCATACCCATTGTGACCAATTTTGCGGTGACTGCAAAATGCCCGTGTAACTGCTGGCATTGCTCATTTGCGGACCGGCCTCGAAACATGATGCTGGATTTCAACACCCTGCAGCAGGCCATAGAAGACGCACAAGAGCTCGGTTCTAGTGTGATCGGACTCACCGGCGGTGAACCCCTCCTGCGAGACGATCTGGAAGACATTATTGCGGCCATTGATGATCGGTCCATGCCTATCCTGTTTTCAACCGGATATGGCTTGACAACAGAACGGGTTAAGGCATTGAAGAAAGCCGGGCTGGAAATTCCTGTTATCAGTCTGGATAGCTATAATCCTCATATTCACGATCAGGGAAGGCGAAAAGACGGGATGTTTGATTCTGCCCTGAGAGCCATCCGTCTGTTTCGTGAAGAGGGGTTTTATGTGGCTGTATCGTTTGTACCGGATCGCAAGCTGGTGGACAATGTTCCGGAATTGTACAGGACCATCCGGTTTTTCAAGGATCTGGGGGTGAACGACATGAGACTCACATCCCCCATTTTAAGTGGCCGGCTCACTGAAAAGGCAGAAGAGAAACTGTCTCCTGAAAATGTTAAAACCATCATCGATCTCCAGAAAATGTGCACCCGGACCCCTGGCTATCCTGGTGTGTTTGCCTATGATTTTTTCGAAAATGAAGATTATTACGGGTGCGGGGCCGGATATAACTATATGTTTATCGACGCAGAGGGAAATGTCTGTCCCTGTGACTTTACCATGCTATCCTTCGGCAATATCCATGACAAGGCATTGGGGGACATCTGGGATGAAACCAGCCGGGCATTTTCAGTCCCCGGATGTTCATGCTATGCGAATAAATGCAGTGGGAAAATGGCGGAAGTCAAACCAGATACCTGGCCGGTAAAAGGGGATCAGGCACGTGAGGTTTTAAAAGACTGCCCCCCCTATGATAAAAAGAAAATACCCGAATTCTATCGACGGATGGGCCTTCACCTTCAGAAACGTTTCATGTCATCAAAAGAATCGTCTGAAGAGTAAGGTGGATTTAAAGAAAAAGGAATATCCGTGACATTTAAAAGGTACGTTCTTACCCAAAGAGTCGTCAACGACCTCAAGAAACGGTCGTCAATCGGGATTATTTTTTATATTATTCTGGCCGTGATTATCATTCTGGATCAGGGGTATTACAGCAGAAACAAGGATTTTGCCCTTACTTTCATGGTTTCCCTGAACAGTATCTGCCTGTTTCGTGTGATTCACCTTATATTTTTCAATAAAATTGAAAAATATAATGAAAAACTGAACAATACCATTTTTATATTTAGCGTTATAACGACGTCTTTGATATGGGGCGCGTCATTTGCCTATTTTGTCATCCAGGAGAATGAAAGCAGCTCCAAGCTCCTGATGGTCATGTGCACGGCAGGGTTATGCTCGGGGGGTATTGTGGCATTTCTGCCTGAAAGACGGCTGGCCATTGTCTTCAATATTTGCATGACTTGCCCGGCTATTCTTTACTGCGTGATCTATGGTATAAATTATCCCCTGGCGGTCATGATTTTTTTGTTTTCAATTTATATGGTCAGCATGACTTACAGGGGCAACAGGGAGTATTGGGATGCACTTGAAAACGAGACCAGATTAAAAGAGCAGGCGGTAGAACTGCAGCGACTCAGCCATACAGATGCACTCACAGGACTCTACAACAGAAGATATTTTAACGATATTTTTGAGTTCGAATGGAAACGGTCATACCGTAACAACATTCTGATAACAATCATCATATGCGATATTGATTATTTTAAACATATCAATGATACCTTCGGGCATATTGCCGGTGATGAATATTTGAAACGAACCGCTGAAATTCTGAAGGATGTCTTTAAAAGAGATACGGATATTGTTGCAAGATATGGCGGAGAAGAATTTGTGATCGTGATTTCCGGCGGCGACCCTCAGGGAATTGCAAAAATGACCGATAACGTGCGAAAGAAAGTTGAGGAAAACGGTGTCCGGTTTAAAGGCGAGGAGATGAAGGCAACGCTGAGTTTCGGTATTGCATCATGCATCGCAAGCAGTCAGGAATCATTAAATTCACTCATCACAAAGGCGGACCAGGCGCTTTACCGGGCCAAGAAAAATGGCCGTAACCGGGTTGAGACGACAATAGATTAGAGGCTCAGGTTGCCTTGCCCATGGCCAGCAGAAAAATCAAGCGCACGAGCAAGATCAAACGTCAGATATCATGTCTGCTTTTTCCATCCTGGCACAATCCGGATCACACATGCAAACCGGAAAATACGGCTTGCGGTTTCTCTCTGAAACATGGTTTTAAGTTTGTAATAAAATTATTTATAAGTAATTGGATTTTATTTATTTTGTATTGACATTCATTTTTTTGCCAGTAAAATTATATCGTCGCTTTCCCCAAAAAACATTCACACACTTAAAGCGAATTTTTCACGAAAAAGAGAGGCTCCATATGAATCACGTGCATACCAAACATTCTTTGTTTGAAAAGTTATATTTCAGAACAACCATACTGGGTTCGTATTTTATTGGTGCTTATGCCATATATCAGCAAAATGGCTGGATCGCACTGGCATATGTTGCCTTTGTAATTGTGTCGCTTGAATTCGTTGTTTACCGGTTTTGTTCATACTGCCCTTATCCTTGCAACCATTCGAACTGCCTGATGATGCCTTATCAAATGGTTACAAAATACCACAAAATGGATCGAAAACCCCAAAGCCTGTTTGACAGAATGACGTTTCCCCTGGTCATGCTTGTGATACTTCCGTTGATCCCGCAATATTGGCTATTTAAAAATACAGCACTCCTGTTACTTTTCTGGTGCTTCACCATTGCTGCATTGGTGTCCATGTTGACATTCAAATGCAGGCACTGCCTTTACAAGGCGTGCTTTCTCAATATGACCAAATGATCAGTTCCATCCTCCCTTTCCCCAGTGAAATGACCCGGCGCATTGGCTATTTCAAAATGAATTGCAAATTAATCTTGACTATTCTGCAAAGCGGTGCAGAATAATCAAAAAATTGATACTGGTATCACGGTAATTGGCTGTATAACCTTTTGACATCGGCTTCGTCGGGAGGGTGTCTCTCCACTCCCCGAAATCCGATATGATCAGAAAAATTATGTCTATGGCAAACAATAAGATGCGTCTCGGCAATGCTTTACTGCTGATATTCTTTCTGTTACCGGCAGTTACAAAGACACAATTGTCAGCGGGTATGCAAGACGCCTGGGCAGGCCAAAAATCTGTTCTCCTCACTCCTGCCAACTCGGACTGCGAAAATTCAGTCTTCATTCTCGATAGACGTACCCATTCCAGTTCTTTAGATGGACTATTTAAAGACACCTTGATTCTCGGGCAATTTCGGTTCGATATTACCAAGGAATCCTCTCCCTCTCTTACCGAATTCACCGCCAGTTTCATCCACCGTGCAGACCACTCGGAAATTCCAATTCGAGCATCTCCCTTACCCTTACAGATATAGTTCATTATCATAAAAAAAGGTCCGTAGAGGATTAAACTACACCTGCGTCCTTCTGAGTCACATGGATTGATCCACACAACGGGAGGTAGGGTGTTAACCATTGTAATTACAAATCAAAATCTACGGGGTGTCTGATTTTGATGGTTGCAAGGAGATCTTATGCAAAATAACCGTTTGAAATCGTCAGATGTTATTCAAACCAAACCCTCTGGGGGGTCAGAAATTGATTATTCGCCAAAAACATATACCCTGCGCGAACAAGTTGTTTTCTTGGTAAAGCTATTAGGAATTTTTGGAATCATTTTTTCCCTTCTTTGGGTTATATGAAAAAATATAGCCCGAGATAATCTGTCCTGACGAATGATTCGTCCTCCGTTTGATTGGGGGCGCTGTCCCCAATCAAACAGGACAGTCTGCTTCGTGTAGAGGTTACGACAGAACCTGCACAGGTGGTTTTTAAAAAAAATTAACACGGATATACTATTTTAAGGATTATTTTCATGACCGTATTTATTGAATGGGTATTAAAATGGCCCAAAACCGTCCTGCTTCTTCTTTTCGTCACAACGATTTTCTTTGCAAAAGGTATCCCCAAACTGGAATTGGACAATTCGGTCGAGGCGTTTCTGCCTGTTCATGACAAAATATACCAGCATTACAGCAAAACGAATGAAATATACGGAGACAACGGGAAATTTATTATCGCAACGGTCTCCCATCCTGATCTGTTCAGCCGGGAAGCCTTCATTCTGATGGACGAACTATTGAAAGACATCGAAGAGTACACGAATTACAATCCGGAAAAGGAACTGAAACGGGTTGAGAAGTTTGATCACGTTATTGGAAATAATAAAAGCATTGGCCTTTCAGCACTTATCGGCCATTTTGAAGATGATAGAAGCTTCCGGCGATGGATAGTGAGAAAGCTCAACACAACGGAGACTGCCAACCTGGATCTCTCCCCCAAGGATTTGAAAAAATTGAGGCAAAATCTTTTATCTTCCCTGGAGCTTAAGAAACAAGAACTGGTGGACTTTATCCTCTCTCCTTTGACCATGAGGGATATCTCCGGAAAAGAGGATACACTGGAAACCTATGATCTGGTTGAAAAGGATTCCAAAGGAAACCGGATCCTCCCGGATACGGAAGCCCAGTTTGACGAGCTGAAGAAAAAACTCAAGAGAAATCCAGCCTTTGAAAAGGCGATTTACGCCGTTGACCCCGCAACAGGCCAGATTACCGATTTCGGCATGTTTATCAAATTTAAAAACATGAAAAATCAGGACGCGATTGCAAGGGAAATCACGCAGATTATCAAAACCTTCAAGGGGCTTGACATCATCCCCATGGGGGTGCCGATCGGGGTCATCCAGTTTGCGGATTACATGAGGGAGGATCTCAAGACCTTTCTCCCCATTGTTATTATGGTGGTCGCGATTGTGTTTTTTTTCAACTTCAGATCCGTCAGGGGGGTTGTTCTTCCGTTTTTAAACCTTATCATGGCGCAAATCTGGACTGTAGGCCTGATGGGGTACCTGGGATTCAAAATGACAACGGTTGGGACATCCATTCCTGCTTTAGTATGCGCCGTGGGAAGTTCTTATGCCATTCATATCATGAACCAGTATTACCTGGATTTCGATATGATTTCGGAAAAAGGACTTTTTCAGGGCCTTCGATGGAGCATGAGCCATATCTCCCTAACGGTCATTCTGGCTGCAATGACCACCTTGATTTCATTTTTAACGCTGGCACCGTCAGGAATTATTGCCATGAGTCAATGGGGTATCATCACTGCGATCGGAGTATTCTTCGCCCTTCTCATTGGTGCGACCCTGATTCCTGCGTCGCTTATGCTCATGAAGCACAAACGCCCGGCCGTATTGCTCAGGAAAAATAAAACCTTGAAAGTCACGATGATCGACCGGTTCATCACGCATGTGATCCGACTTTCGACCCGGCACTATTTTGCAGTCATAGGTGTTGTGGCGGTGTTGGGGGTGATCTCGGCCATTGGGCTTTCACGTGTTCAGGTTGAATCCGATTTCATGCTCTATTTCAAAAAAAATGACCCTTTCCGGATCAACAACTCCATCATTGAAAAAAAATTAGTGGGCGGCAGTGGTTTCAACATCTTAATTGATTCCGGAAAAGAGGAGGGCATAAAAGACGCGGCATTTCTGAAGACCGTTGAAGACCTTCGGGAGTGGCTCACCTCGGATGAGAATATCCATCTCAATATCGGACGCACCGATTCGTTCAACGATTTTATCAAAACCATGAATTTCGCCATGAACAATGATGATCCCGGCCATTATCGAATTCCCGAGAACACCCTGGACATCGTGGATTATCTTGAACTCTTCGATGGAGATGACAAAAACGGGGATGGCCGGATAGATGAGTTCGAGTCTTACGTGAATCCTGATTTCAGTACAACCAACATCATCGCCCGGACCTCAAAAAGGGATAACATCGAAACTCTGGGAACAGCCCGCATGGCAAAGATCATCAAAGAAATCGAAAATCACCTTGACCAAACGCTTCCTTCCCCCTACTCATACACAATCACGGGATTTCCCGTCATGAACATCCTTATGGCAAATTATGTCGTAAACGGTCAGCTTCAGAGCCTTTTACTCTCCCTGATCATCATAGGCATTATTGTGGCCATTCTCTTCAGTAATGTCTATGCGGGTTTTCTGTCGCTGCTTCCGATGAGTTCCGCCGTTCTCCTCAATTTCGGCATCATGGGATGGCTTGGCATCAATCTCGATATGGTCACATCGGTCATCGCCGCTATCACCATCGGCATCGGGGTGGATGACACCATCCATTTTCTAAATACATTCCGACAATATCAAGAGAAGGGAATGCGTGTCGATGACACGATCAAAAAAACCCTGGAGGCTTCCGGAAAAGCGATTATATATACCTCACTTGCCCTAATTTTCGGGTTTATCGTTTTGACCGTGTCCAACTTTAAACCGGTTATTCTCTTCGGGGTCCTCATGGCCCTGACCATGATCGCTACAACCGTAGGCGCACTCCTTATCCTGCCTGCTTTCATCAAGACAACCCAGATCAACCTTGCAAGATCGGAAGCCTGGTACTGGAAATACCTGAGTTTGAGAAAAATATTTAATATCGAAAGAACCGAACCAAGCTTATGACCCTTACTATTATCAGGAAAGAAACCATGATAGATACTGACCGCATTTTCCGCTATATTTTGTCAAAGCATCGACTCATCCTCCTATCAATTATCATTCTCACAATACCGATGACCTATTTTTTTAGCAGGCAGACCTATGAAAACAACCTCGATATCTACTTTGAAAAGGACGATCCAGACCTACTTGCCTATAAAAAATTTCAGGTACAGTACGGAAACGATGAAATGATATTTATCGTTTTCAAGAAAGAGAATATTTTTACGATTAAAAATGTGGCACTTGTGAGAGAACTCTCAGCATCTCTGCGCGAACTTAAAGGAGTACAGCGGGTATTCTCCATTGCCGATGTCGAAGAGGCATTGGCTGAAAACGATACGATCAGATTCAGGAAGATGATTCCGGAAGGGGACAATGCGCTTGATGCGAAAACCCTTGAGAATGTAAAGCATCGCATGCTCGGTAATCGGGCAATTGTCAACAGCCTTATCTCCCAGGATGGAACAACAACGACTATTGCCGCAGAACTTAAGGGAATGCCTCTTAACAAGAAAAAAGACGTGTTAACGAAAATACGCGAGACTGCGGAATTGGTAAATGCCGGAAGGGCAGATCTGCGTTTCGCTGGCACCGCGTTTATCGAAACCCGCATGAATGATCTTTCACAGCGTGATTTTTGGATCTTCACACCGGTCACCCTGGCCATGATCTTTGTTGTAATGCTTGTTCTAGTTCGTAACATCAAACTGACGATCCTTTGTCAGGTGAACATGCTGATAACCGTTTTCTGGAGTATCGGACTTTTCGTGATGTGCGGGGAGAGTTTCAATTTGATTACGGATATCATGGGTGCCACTCTTCTCGCAATTGCGGTTGAAGATTCGGTGCATATCCTGTCCGAATACAATGATGAATTTTCTCTTTTTAACGACCCCGAATTGACCATTGCCAACACCCTGAGACGGGTCTGGTTTCCTTGTCTATTCACGAGCCTTACGAATGCAGTCGGCTTTGTAACCTTTTCCGGTGGCAAGATCCGGCCTACGAGGATTCTCGGTATTTATACTGCCATAGGCGTTGTGATCGCTTATATTCTCAGCTTCGTTCTGATCCCTGCACTTCTCAGTCGTTACGGGAAAAAAATAAAAATTAAGGTGCCTCCCAGGCATGAGCCAGACGATGACCATAGAAGTCACGACCGCTTTTTGTCTCTAATAATACGCTTTTTCGAATTTGGTGCCGATCATTATCGCATGGTAAATTTAATACTTGTGGTGATTACGGCTTTTTCAATTATCGGTATATCTCGTATCAAATTTGAGACAAACATGATGAATTATCTCCCTGAAAACGAAAGCATAAAGGGAGATGTCGAATTTGTCGAGAAGAATCTGGGCGGTACAGTTCCCTTTGTGATGCTTATTTCCGCTAAGTCAGATGCTGATAATTTCACTAAACCCAAGAGTCTCCGCATGCTCGACGAAGTGCAGAAGCACCTGATGGAAGTTGTTCCTCAATTCACTACGTGCGTTTCCATCGTCGATTATATCAAGGAGATACATCGAGCCTTCAACAACGGTGATGAGGGGTTCTACGCCGTCCCTGAAAATACTTCCGACATTTCTGATTATTACGAGCTTGGCGAAGAGGATGTACTTACCCGGCTGATCTCAGAGGACCGCAATGAAACGAGAATTTCGTTCCAGTCGAAGTGGGACACCAACGAAACGGCCCAGCGCATGCATACGAAAATAGAATCGTACATGATGAAAAAACTTGGCGACCAGTATACGTACAAGATTACCGGCCTATCTGCAATGTACGTTGGCATGGAGATAAACCTGAAAGAATCGCAGATCATGAGCTTTATCCCTGCATTCCTGATGATCTCTGTCATGATGTTTTTTATTTGCCGGACATTGCCGCTGACGATTATAAGCCTTATCCCAAATCTCTTTCCCATATATGTTTCCTTGGGACTGATGGGGTGGTTTGGTATCCCGCTCGACGTGGCGACGATCATGATCGCAAATGTGGTAATTGGTATCGCAGTCGACGATACAATTCATATCATGGTCTGGTTCAGACGTCACATTGCCGCAGGTATGGACTATCGTTCGGCCATTACCCGGACTTTCCGGGATTGCGGAAAGTCTATTACCATAACGTCGATTGTCCTTTTTCTAGGCTTTATGGTTCTATCTCTAGGGAGTCTCACCCCAACCCGCGTCTTCGGTGTCCTTACGGCTTTATCAATGCTTCTTGCCATCATTGGAGAGATATTCACCTCGTCGCTTATCATGCAGTTTAAACCGAGGGTTCCTACGAAGAAGGGCTGGTTTGACAATCTTTTAGAGTATCGATAACAGGTTTGCCGAAATAATATCATGGAAGCCGCTTGCATCTGAATGCCAATTTCGGAGATATCATTACAATGGAGACTTTTAAAAATTTTGAAGAAACGGGCATTTATTTTTTGGGGCCAAAACTTAAAAATTTTCCGCTCCAGATTGCTTTTCCCCAGAGTTTGGGAACATGGCCTTCATACCAGTTTGTATTGGCGAATTCATTGTAGCCGATTTTTCTTAAAATGGCATTCATATCCTTTTCATTGGGGTCCACGTAGTAGACCGTTTCACTTTTTTTGTCATATCCGATAACCACCATGTAATGCCCGGAGGCATATTTCCGGCTTAAATGAACAAGAACAGGCTGGTTTTTTTCAAGAAGCGGCAGAATGCGTTTTTCCATCAGGTCTTTTTTCGTTTTTTCGTTCTTCTTGCCGGTTTTTATAAGCGTGTCGTTGGAATCGATTGTCTGATAATATCTGACCATTGCCCCTTTGGGGTCTGATTTGAAAAACAGGTCTTCAGCTCCTTTTTTAAGCTTGCGCCAGTCTGTGGCGCCGCCCTGGGGGTTGATCCATTGGGCTATTTTTGCACCTTTGGCCAGCCGTTTGTTGTTCGACGTAAAGTCGTCGCCTGTTTCATAAAGATCGATGACGTTTCCTTTTTCATCGTAGAAGAAGGGCGGCTTTTTATAGCAGTCTCCGTAGTATTTGAAAATCATGTAGAATGCTGTGGGGGCGCACATGGCTGGGCCCTGATTGACGAGAAATCCCTTCGGGTTTTTTCCAATCGATTCATAAGGTTGCATGGCCAGGGCGTTTTCATTGGAAAATGTCATGCTCCCCAGGGTTACAACAAAAAAAAAGAAAACAATCCTTATGGGGCGATAAACAGATAATGTCATTTTCGGCTCTCTTTACACGCTTTAAAATTCTTGGGAAATTTCCCCAATCGCGATCTGGATGTTGTCAAAGCAGGTTTTGCATATGCCAATTCCTACTTCAGTGGGAATCCCCTTGACCTCGATTGCCGTATCTTCAGAGATTTCCGACGGGTTTTTCCGGCAGATTTCACACAGATGATCAACCTGCGTGGTCAGACTTTTAACATGGGCAATGGCCATTTTCATTATAATGTGGTTCATCGTATTATGTTACCTGTGGTCACTTCGTTTTAGATTAAATTGCCCTGCGGGTCAGTACAAACCGGTCTTCATGAGGCCTGTAATACCCCGGAACAAACTCTTTTTCTGTAAAACCCCATTTTTCGTAAAGTTTTAATGCTGCTTCATTTACCGGGTCAACTGTAAGAAAACAGTCTGCGGGTATCTTGTCAATTTCTTTTAAAAGAATTCCAAATAACTGACTGCCAATGCCATGGCCCCTCTTGTCTTGGGATACGAAAACTTTATGAACGCACCAGGCACCCGATTGACAGGGGAAGGCAAGTATCGCCCCAAGAATCTCATGTTTTGTTTTGGCTACAAAAACGAGCGAATGTTCAACCCAGTGGCGCCAGGCATGTTCGCCGTCCGGAATGAATTCCGCATGCCGGTTCGCCAGCCATGCTGTTCTGTCAAGAGCTGCCACCCCAAGGAAATCATTGATATCGGCTTTTTGATAATCTGTCATTTTGGCCCTGTCCTCCAACGAATATGCGAACTGAACCCTATTTTTATTCGGATTGCTTCATCCTGTCCAGTTCTTTATTGGCCATTTAAGATATCCTTTTATAGATTTAATGAATATGGTATTTCAAACAGAGTCGTCTGGCCCGCAGATGATTTTAAAATTGATACAAGGTGAAATATTGAAATTGTCTCCACAAAAAATGGCTGAAGCTGCCCGATGCATGACCCGAAATAAATTTGTGGCATTGAGCACCAAACGCCAGCATGAGTTGCTTTCTGCCCTGGCTTTGGATACCCTGTCCGGCGGAGGAAACTACGATCATTTCCAGATGCGTTATCATGAACTGCAATCCTTTGCCGCGCTTGACGGTTACGAACCGCCGTCCTGGCTTTCCAGGAAAGAGGCCCTTTGCGAGTACATCGCTTTTCATAACCAGTTCACGCCGACGCCACTTGCGGTGGAACCATTTGATGAAGATACATGCTCGAAGGCCTTGACCTGGGCATTTCGGTTTGATGTGACCGTTGTTCTTGATCAGGTCACAAGTCCCTATAATGTCGGGTCCATTCTTCGGACCATTGATAATTTCGGGTTTAAAGGACTGGTCCACAGTACGAAAACATTGAGTCTTACCCATCCCCAATTAAAAAAATCAGCCCGGGGGTGTGAAAAATGGATTCCAATCACCTATGCGGACAATCTGGTTTCTTTTTTGAAAAATGTATCCGGTAAGGTGATCGGCATTGAAACGGAAGAAAGGGCAGTCCCCGTAAATCTCTGGGAACCGCCAATGTCTTGTATGATTGTTCTGGGAAATGAAACCTACGGCATTTCACAAGCTGTCAGGGCGTGTTGCCATGATATGGTCCGGATTCCCATGCATGGTTTCAAGAAATCGATGAATGTGACCCATGCGTTTTCTGTGGTGGCCTATAAAATGACAACAGCCAAATAACTGTCGGTGGACAGTGGTTCAGTTCTAAATGTTCTTCAGCACGTCGATCATTGAAAAGACTTTTCCCTTGTGCCCCTCGGCCAGTTTTTGGTTCAGATATCTGACAGCATCCAGGGTCCCCAGCGAATATACGTCTCTTCCGTTGATGTTGTGGGTGAATGCGAGCTTCACCGATTTATCGTGGGACAGCAGGGTGTAGGTATGCCAGGCATGACCTTTTAAATGTTCTTCCGGGATCTGCCATTTGGTTTTTTGAATTTCAGGGTCCCGCTCCATTTGAATATCTGCCTCGTCAAAATCAACCCCCATTTGATTGAAATAACCGACCATGGCCCTGGCCGTGCCACTGGTATCGGCCTTTCCTTGCTGATGGCTTTCAACGATTTCCAGGTCATACCCCTTGAAAATACCGGGGAAATTTTCCGCTGCATAGGCCATCATGGCCTGAAGGCCCACGATCTGTTTGGCCATATTGGGAGCGATCACCGCAGGAATAGTGGATTTGACCACTATATCCGTCAGCCGGTTTCTGTCTCCCCCAGTGGTGCCCATAACAAAGGGAAGATTCATCTGACAGTAAAATTCAGCGTTTCCGTTGACGGCAGACGGGTGTGTATAATCCACCGTGATGAAGGTGCCTTCTTTGGCGATAATATCTTTTATCGTCTGCTCTTTTTTCTCCGGCGTAACCAGCCTGATGGTAAAATCGTCCAGCTTGAAAGAAGGCGTGGTGATTTCCGGTCCGGTCAGTGAATAGGGGAGGAGTTCAAATCCATCATCGCATTTGACGTGTCTCGCCACAATAACGGCTACGTTTCCGGGAATGCCGTTTACCATTACTTTAATCTGATTCATTATAACTGTTCCTGTTTTGAAGGTTAAAAAATTCTTCAATGGGTTAAATTGCCTTGATATAATTTTTCCATTAATTGTTCAACCATCTTCTTGAGCCGGGGAAATAAAGCACTTTCGGTCAGCGATAAATTTCTGTGGAGGGTCTCTATGGCTGCGGGAATATGGGATTTAAACCAGGTCTTTTCCTTTTTTTTTGTGAGAAACCCAAAGGCACCCAGCATTTGCAGGCCCCTTGTCAGTTTCAGATAGGTGTACCCGTAAAGAAAATCGTCTACAGAGGTATGGGTGATCGCCTCTGTCCTTTGGGCAGCATAGAAGGCCAGGTTTTTTTGAAGATCAGATGAGAGATTCACATACGGGTCAATCAAAAGAGACGCCACATCATATTGGAGCGGCCCCCGCCTGCCTCCCTGAAAATCGATCAGGAAAAACCGGCCATTTTTAACCATGATATTTCGCGATTGTAAATCCCTGTGCATGAATCCAACAATCCCTTTTGAAAGCGCTCTATCCGAAAGGTCATCGAACTCGTCTGAAAAGGTGTCATAGGGGATGTCAAGACCAAGATAACCGTTTAAGAACGCATCAACAAAATAGCGGCACTCTTTCTCAAGGATCAGGGCTTTGTCATACGAAGACGTCTGATAGGTGAATTCATCTTGAAAGGCCTTGATGCCGTTCACGTTCATGTCAACGATGATGTCGATCATGTTTTTATAGCATGCGGTGATTTCTTTCAGGTCGACGATTTGTTTAATGTGGGTTTCAAAATGAGTGTCACCCAAATCCTCAAGAATGACAAACCCTGAAAATGTATCCTGGGAGATAATTTGAGGTACAGGTACCCCTGTTTGTTCAAGATGGGTTCCTATGGCGACAAACGAATCAGCTTCATTCCGGTTATCGTCTTTCCGGATACCATGGTCAACCAGGATAAGGGAATGCCCACCTTGCGAGATACGCTGCCAGACCCTGTCCGAACCATCACCTTTTAAGGGTTTTCTTGATACGGGTGATTTGACTGCCACCTGAAACGCCGTCTTAAATGATTGTGCCGCCATTTCATCAAACACGGCCTGTTTATAATTTTCCGGTGTGCCGATATCGATCCAGTAGTGATCTTTTGCAATATGGGCGGCAATATTCTCACCATGTTCAATCATGTTTGTGTATATGTCAATAATGCCAGCAGGCTTCCCTTCCGGTATCCATTCAAGTATTGAGGGATCGATCACATGAATGCCGGTAAACGCCAGCAGCCGATTTGACGGTTTTTCCAAGGCGTCCGGCATGTTTTTTTTGAACCCTTTGACATAACCCTCCCTGTCCACATAAACGGAATTGAACCTTTCACAATCGTGCATCACAAGCGTTACCGGGCAGGTGTGGGACAGGTGAAAATCATATACATCTTTTAAATTGATATCTGTCTTGATATCGCAGTTTACGACAATAAAGGGCTCAGCCTCCCAGAAATCAGCCAGATTTTTGATCGCGCCGCCGGTATCCAATATAACCGGCTCAAAACGGGTATGAACCGGAATGCGGAAAAAAGACCCGCGAACATGGGCTTCCACACTTTTATGAAGATGGTGGGTGTTGATCATGATTTCCGTGGCCCCGTGATCAACAAGCTGCTGAATCAGATGGTCTATAAGGGGGCGTCCGCAAACGGGAAACAGCGGCTTGGGCAGAAAACGGGTATAGGGCAGGAGCCGTGTGCCAAACCCTGCAGAAAGGATTAATGCTTTCATTATGATTCTATCTTTTCCATTATCAGCTCATCAGGGGGCCAGAAGATTTCTGTACCGGTTGATTTTTTCCAGATAAAATCCAATTTTTTCAGCATCATCCGGCCCTTTTATCCCTTTTTCTTCGCAATAGCTGACCGCATTTGAAAAATTGATTTTTGACAGGGATTCCGGGGTCTCCAGTTCATTGTTTTTGTACATGGCGCTGCCAATGGATTGAATTTTTTTGAGTCTGCCCTTGTAGTCGAATTCCTCTTCCGGATATTTCATAAAAAAGAGGAAAGCGACCGTATAAGATTCAAAATAGGTTTTGATAAAATTGGCGAACAGATGCAATTTTTTCAGGCCTTGCGCGGTCAGGTTGTATGTATCTGGCAGAGATTTATGAGGAATCAGGATTGCTTCGTCAATAAATGCCTTTACATTTTTTCTGACAATATATTCAGGTGCGAAAACCGTATCTGGCGCAAATTCATAGGAGAACAGATCCTGAAGAAACTTAAAGGTTTTATGAAGGTTTATGGTTGAAAACTGAAACGCCTCTGTATCCAGTATGGAAAGTGATGTATAGGCTGCGCCAATGAAAAAAGAAATGCTGTTGTTTTTATAATAGTCAAGGGCCGGGCGTTTGTTCTTTTTGATTTTGAATACGGTTTCATCGGTTATTATGGATTCATCCTTGACACTGCATTCAATAAATTTTCGCTGGACATAATTCATCAATGCCAATTTCAAGGCCCGTTCCGGTTCAATAAGGAGGGTGTCTGCCAGATTCGAATTCTGGGAGACCAGATAGTCCATGTAAGTTTGGGTATAATCCTGTAATTTCTTATAGGTAAAGGAGATTTTTGAGCAGTTTAACATGGCGCTTGCAACCACGGCATGCGGCGTGACAATTGAAGACTTGTTGATGCTGTCTATGAACTTGTATCCCAGCTCTCTTAGCAGGTCTGTTTGTTCATCCTTTGAAAGATCTTTGGGATTGACGCCCTTTTGCGCACAGTAGTTATTATAGGACAGGGGCTCATGAAAGTTGATGTAAATCTTTCCATATCGTTTGGTAATGAATTTTCGGGCCTTGATCATCTGCTTGATGCTTTCCGCCGCCTTTTCACCACCTTCCACCTCGTGAAGGTACGAACTCTCTTCCATGACTCGGTCATAGCCAATGAAAATGGGTGCAAAAATCAGATCCTGGCATATATTTTCCTTAAAGGCGTTGAGTAAAATGGAGAGCATGCCGAATTTGGGAGAAAGGACTTTGCCTGTCCGGCTTCTCCCGCCTTCAATGTAAAATTCCATATTAAAACCTTCGATAAGGATTTTTTTTACGTACTCTGAAAAAATACGTGAATAAAAAGGCGCTCCCCTGAAGGTCCGCCTCAGAAAAAAAGCCCCCCCGCCTCTAAAAATAGTTCCAAGCGGCCAGAATGACAGGTTTTTCCCTGCTGCAATATGGGGGCATGGCATATTGTTTTTGTAAAACGCATATGAAATCATCAGGTAGTCAAGGTGGCTTTTATGGCAGGGGACCAGGATAAGAGGGGCATTTTTTGAGGCTTCTTTAAGGCGCTTCAAACCTTTTAAGTCAACGATCATGTCATCAAACATATTGTTTTTCAGCCAGGTTACCACAGCCGCATAGGCCTTGATCCAGTTCATGCTGTAGTTGGCCGCCACTTCTTCCAGAATATCATCTGCTTCCTTGTGAACGTCTTTCAGGGGAATATGGCTCTCTTCCGCATATGTTTGAAAATAGGACTGCAAGGATTCACCGGTAAGAATATTTTCCTTGATTTCCTCTCTTGATTTCAGAATAGGCCCGGTGACCGTTTGCCGGTGGCGGTTGATCAGGAGCACAAGGTGTCTTCTCAGCATCAGTGCCTGCTGGCCGATGTCCAGTTCTTTCATGCTTCCGGATTCAATGAATTTTTTTATCGATACCGGCTCTGAAATTTCCACAAATGTTTTTCCCGGGTTTTTAAGAAGGGTGAGGAATCGTCTCAATTTTCCGGGTCGTTCCTGACTTCCGAAAAGAATGTCTATGAATGTGGGGGTGGAATGGTCGGGATAACTGCTGAAAAACATCAGTTGCGGGACGATATATATCGGACGGTCAATTTTTTTCTGGATGCCGATCAGATAGGCTATCGGGTCTGTCTTTGCCTTGACAAACCTGCTGTAAAAAGCCTTTTTGCCGACCAGTGAAATCATGGCGGATTTGCCGTTCAAGAGTTCTTTTTCAATATAATTTCTTTTAAACGGGTCCGGGAATGAAAAATGCCGCAGGAAATGAATGAGTTTGGAAAAGAATATCCTTATCAGTCGGGTAATCGGTTGCCAGCGGTAAAAATTGAAGGCAAATCCGATATTTGCGTTCGGCAACCCCAGGAGTCTGTACCGGGTGTGACAAAACAGAAACGCAAAATGGCTTTTGTATTTTGTGGCGTAAATAACGACACCTTTCTGGCCCAATTGTTTCAGTTGGTCTGACTGTTTCGGGTCAATTGAAATTCGTGAAAAAAAGAATCCCAAAAGGGCGGACGACAGCAGGCTGGGCTTGTCCGGAAGATAACAGGCATAATGATCCAGTGTATGTTGAAACAACGCTTTAAAAAGATAACCGATTTTAAGGATTATATTTTTTATCATAAGAGGATTTGCCTTTAGTGTTTAGATTGGTTGCGGTCAGGATCTGTTTTTTTTCTGGTCCGGGAATGTCATGGTGAACGCTCGAATTCAAATTCATAATCGAAAAAAAAACCAAGTTTCAGTCGCATACGTTAGAGTGTTGAATAGTGATTTTTTAAAATTAATGCAACAGAAATTCTGACAAGTTTGGAAAAGCCGAATCGAACAGCTGCCAAAGAAAATAAAAATGGTCTTGCGTTAGGATTTCTTGTATGGTATCGAATCTTTCTGTTTAAAGCGTTTGGGGACAGATGGACTTTAACCATCTTTTTTCAATTTTTAATAAATAAATCATTGGTTTGTATATATCTAAATATTCCAAAGGAGGTATGGTTTTATGAGAACTTTAATAGGTGGCGCAATCGCAGCGGTTTTAGGTGTTATCGGGCTCGCAGTCTGGTTTGGTGAATTAATGCAGCTGATCGCAGGTGTTCTTCCTTCCATGCTGATCGTCGGCGGTGCACTTGCAATGTATCTTGGATTTGATGAACTTAAGGATTCCTGGAATAAGGATATGTCGTCAGCAGATGACCAGGCTTCTGAAGAATAAAACAGCCCATTTGATCATTCATTTTTTAATTATCAGACCATTTAAACCCGCGCATCTTGTGCGGGTTTTTTTATTTGCCGGATGACCGCATTTCAGTTGAATGACCCATACTGCCTATTGAAACAGGCCTTGGGATGCAGGCGTTGCTTTTATCAAAATTTCACAGGCGACAGACTGCAGCACGATAGCGGAGACCATGTCATGACGGAATTGCCGGGTTATAAAATCGTCGAGAAAATCACTGAGACCACTGAGTCGATTGTGTACAGAAGCATCAGGGAGAATGAGAAAAAAACGTTTGTTATCAAGATGATGAAGGCAAAACAACTGTCTTCGTTTGAGCGGGCTTCCCTGAAACAGCATTTTGACTTGATCAAAAGTGCCGATTGTCCGGGTGTGATTAAACATATTGACATACTGAATACCCGTGACAGCTATGCATGGGTTCTTGAGGATTTTAACGGGGTGCCGCTAAACCGGTTTCTTGATGGCCGCCCGTGCAAAATAAAACCCTTTCTTGAAATGGCTGTTCAGATTTCTGAAATTCTGGGCCAGCTCCACCAGGCCCGTATCGTTCACAAGGATATGAAACCGCCTAATATCCTTTTAAATGAGGGAAGCGGACAGATCAAGATATCGGATTTCGGCATCTCATCCATCATTTCAAATGAAGCAGGCGCATCTGATGATCCTGGCATCATCACCGGCACGCTTTTCTACATGTCGCCCGAGCAGACCGGCCGGATGAACCGGACGGTTGATTACCGGACAGACCTTTATTCTTTGGGGATCACGTTTTACGAAATGCTGACCGGAAAGGTTCCTTTTTTTTCAACTGACCCCATGGAGATCATTCATTCCCACATGGCGAGAAAGCCGGTACCGCCATCTGAAAAATCTTCAAACCGGTGTCCGCCTGTTGAGCGGGAATTGCTGGCAGGATCAGTACATGCTTTCTCTTTCTATTTATCAGGAACTTTCTGAATTGGCATTTTTGCAGGGTGATTACCGGCTGATGGACAAGTGTGCCGATATCGTAAACCAGAATGCCCGATCAGTGCTTGACCAGACAAATACGCTTTGCACAAAGATTTTTGCATTACGATCACAAGCTGATTTTGTCGGCGCTATCCGAACGGCCGTGGCAGGCATACAAAAACTGGGGATAGACATGCCGGACCATCCGGACCAGGAAAAAGTCATTGAAGAGTTTGGCAAAGCCATGAAGGCGTTTTCCGGAAAAACAGACGATGATCTTTTAAACCTGAAGATCATGTCTGATCCGAGAATGATCTGTTTCGCTCATCTGCTGGATGCCATGGGACCGGCTGCTTACATTGCGGATCAGAATATGTTTGTCTTTTCGGTCCTGAGGGCCTTAACATTTATCTTGAATACGGTCACCATGCGTTGTCGGCCATGGCATATGCCGCATATGCCGCATATGCCGCCATATTGGTCGCAGGGGTGGGAGATATTGAATCCGGTTACAGGTTTGGCAAGGTCGGGCTCAGATTATTGGAAAAATTTAATGCAGAAGAATATATATCCGGTGTCTCATTTACATTTGACACCCTTGTTGGCCCGTGGAAAGATCATCCGTTGACGACCATGAAAAATCTGATGCATGCCTATCAGAAAGGCATTGAAGCCGGGCAACTGGAGTACGCCTGCATGAGTTTATATCGGTATGATACGGTTGCCGTGCGGATAGATAAGGGGCTTGTCGAAATTGAACAGGACATGAAAAAACATAACCGGATACTGAAAAAGCACAGGCAGGTCCCGCCAATCCTCCTGCATAATATCTATTGGCAGATGACGCTGAATCTTATTGGGAAAAGTGATGATCCCGTGGTGTTCAAGGGTGACGCGTTTAATGAGTTCTATGAGGAAAAGACATTTAAGGAATCACGGAATTTCACTGCAATGGCCATATTGTATGTGGCCAAATTTGATTTGTTATATATGTTTCACCGGTATGAGGAGGCTTTTTTGCTCCATGAAAAAACATGGGAATATATCAATAATGTCAAGGGCACGAGTCAGATGCGGTGGATGAATGATATAGGTTCTCTTATCATGCTTTCCCTGTGTGATACCGCATCTCCGGAAAAGAAGAAGGTGTTTCTTGAAAAAGTCAGTGAAAACCAGAAAATATTCAAGACCTGGTCAGATGCCTCACCGGATAATTTCCTGCAGGACTACCTGCTTGTGGAAGCCGAACAGGCAAGGGTATCAGGAAAGTATATTGAAGCGGAAGATTTTTATGATCAGGCCATCAGACACAGCCAAAAACAGGGGTACCTGAAATTGGAAGCATTGGCCAATGAAAGGGCTTTTCTGTTTTATCTGGCCCGGGGCAGAACGAAAATTGCGGCAGTCTACCTGACAGAAGCGCTTCAATGTTATAACCGGTGGAATGCATATGCAAAGGTCAGGCATATTAAAGAAAATTATGGTTATCTGCTGACAGCCGAAAGTCCGAAGACCCGTTTCGTCTCTTCTGACAGGGACAGCCAGAAAATCAAGGCTTCCACCCTGGATTTGTCAACGGTTTTAAAAGCATCCCGGGCCATTTCAGGTGAGATTGTCCTTTCAAGACTGCTTGTGACCCTGATGAAGATCGTCATGGAAAACGCCGGTGCGGAAAAAGGGTTTATGCTGCTTCAGGAAAAAGATCATTTGTTTATCGAAGCGGAAATGGCCGTGGGCAAAGATGAGATTCCCGTATTGCAGTCCATCCCTCTTGACTCTCACGACGGTTTGGCAAAGACGATTGTCCATTATGTTGCAAGAACGCATGAATCTCAAGTTCTTGGTAATGCTTCGGCTGAAGGGGTATTCAAGGCAGATGACTACATCCGGAAAAATCAGCCCAAATCGATTCTATGCACACCGATCCTCAATCAGGGCAGACTGTCAGCGGTTGTATATCTCGAAAACAATCTCACGGCAGATGCATTTACACCAGAACGTATCGAAGTATTGAATCTACTGTCTTCCCAGGCAGCAGTTTCCATTGATAATGCCCGGCTTTATGAAAGCCTTGAAGATAAGGTCGAACAGAGAACCCTGGAGCTTTCTGAAGCCAGGGATGCGCTATGGGGGGAAATGGAACTGGCCAAAAGAATTCAGACAACACTTCTTCCTGAACATCCGGCGATAGAAGGATTTGAAATAGCCGCCTATATGAAGCCTGATGACGAGGTGGGCGGTGATTATTATGATGTGATCCATGTGGCAGGCAAAGACTGGATCGTCATTGGCGATGTATCCGGTCATGGCGTGCCAGCCGGGCTCATCATGATGATGGTCCAGACATCCATTCATACTGCATTGGAAAAATATCCGGATATGTCTCCTGTAGAACTGCTTACCATCGTCAATGCGGTCATTTCCAGGAATATCAAAAAACTGAAGGAAGATAAGTATATGACCATCACGGTTTTGGCATATGCGGTGAATGGTCAGTTTGATTTTGCCGGCGCCCATCAGGATATATTGATTTACAGGTCTTCCTCAGGGGGTGTGGAAAGCATCGAAACCCATGGGGTATGGATCGGCATGACAGATGACATCAAGAATATGCTTCAGGTTGACCAGGTGAAATTGAACAAAAGAGATGTCATGCTGCTTTATACGGACGGCATCCCTGAGGCAAGGGACAGCTCCGGGAATATGTTTTCCGAAGAGAAACTGGCAGACC